>Ga0207057_1038_pt1 | contig 34974 bp, 38 predicted proteins | sample Alteio_BWMinCont_33_FD_153265 | JGI IMG/M metagenome (GOLD analysis project Ga0207057, IMG submission 153265) | Enriched cells from forest soil in Barre Woods Harvard Forest LTER site, Petersham, Massachusetts, United States -... | ecosystem: Environmental > Terrestrial > Soil > Temperate forest >... | reverse complement strand
GTGGTCACCGGCCAGCAGGTTGGCTTGTTCGGCGGTCCGCTGTTTTCGATTTTCAAGGCTCTTACCGCCGTCAGGTTGGCGGATATAGCCAGCCAGAACGGCGTTGACTGCGTTCCAATTTTCTGGCTGGCGACCGAAGATCATGATCTTGAGGAGGTCAGCCGCGTATTGCTGCCCGGCCCCGACGCCGCTTTGCAGTCGATCGCGATCTCCGTCCAGGGCCTGCCCAATGCCCCGGTGGGAACCATCAAGTTTGGGGATGAGATTCAGGCCGCGATGGATACAGCTGCGGCCTTGCTAGGCGAGTCGGAAGCTCTGATCAGCCTGCGCGCGTGTTATCGGCCTGGAGAGACCTTCGGAACCTCATTTGCTCGTCTATTTGCCCAATGGTTCACCCAGTGGGGTGTGATTCTGCTCGATGCTTCCGACCCTGAACTGCATCAGGTCGCTGAGCCTATCTATCGCGCCGCCCTCGAGCGCGCCGGGGAAATAGAACAAGCTCTGCTTGCCCGCGGGCACGAACTTGAAGCCGCCGGATATCATCAACAGGTCAAGGTCGCGCCGTCGTCTTCGCTGCTGTTTAACCTGCACAAGGGCGCACGTGTGTCCGTCCACCGCAAGGGCGCCGATTTCGTCATCGACAAAGAAACTGTGTCCCAAGCGCAACTACTGAGCCGTTTGGCTTCGTCCCCACAGGATTTCAGCGGCAATGTGCTGCTCCGTCCGGTGGTGCAGGATTATCTGCTGCCGACGCTGGCCTATACCGGCGGCTCGGCCGAAGTCGCCTACTTTGCCCAGGCAGCTGTCGTGTATCAGGCGCTGCTGGGACGGATCACGCCGGTGGTGCCACGTTTTTCCGCCACGCTGATCGAACCCAAGCCCCAAAGCCTGCTGGAGCGATACGGACTCACGTTTGCCGATCTGCTTGCCCACGAACCGGTGCGTGAACGGCTCGCGGCCCATGCCCTTCCCAAAGACCTGCAGTCGGCCTTCGATCGCGCCCGGACCTCAACTCGACAGTCTCTCGCGGAAATCCGCCAGTTTCTGGAACGCCTCGACAAGACTCTGGTGGACGCCGCTAACAACGCAGAATCCAAGATGCTGCACCAGCTTGAGAGTCTGCAGGCGCGGGCCGCCCGCGCAGAGCTACTGCAAAGCGAGATCCTTGACCGCAAAGCGGCGTTCCTCAGCAATGCTCTCTATCCCAACAAGGTGCTTCAAGAGCGCGAAATTGCGGGAGTGTATTTCTTGGCGCGCTACGGATCTGATCTGTTGCGCGGCGTTTACGATTCCATTCAGCCAGACTGTGTCGATCACCAGTTGATTTGGCTGTGAACAGTTGTTATTTCTCGCTGGTGGCCAGGTATGCCCCGAGTCCAAACAGGATGATTCCCGTCGCGGTTCGCTGCCTTCGGCGAAACTTTGCCGAAGAACGAATGTAGTTTCCGATTGGACCCGCCAGCAGGGTTACTATCAAGTCGGCAGAAGTATTCAATGCAACTGACAAACTCCCCAACAACAGAAACTGCCAAAACACATGTCCGGCTTCGCGGTTGACAAATTGCGGAATGAAAGACAAGAAGAACAGTGCCGTCTTGGGATTGAGAATCTCCGTGGTCACACCCTGCCACAAGGGGCTTCTTCGAGGAAGTTCGGTCAAGCTTGATTGGCTGCCCGCCGTCAGCTCATCCTTGCGTGATTCAACGATCATCAGAACGCCCAGGTAACACAGATAACCGGCGCCCACATACTTCACCAGGGCAAACGCCATCGCAGATCTGGCCAGAATCATCGAGAGACCTGCTGCTGCGGCCAATACGTGGACCATTCCTCCCAGGAAAGTGCCGATGGCCGACAATACGCCTTCGCGCCTTCCGCCGGCCAAAGTTCGCGCCAAGACGTAAAGCATTCCCGGTCCCGGAGCAACCGCCAGCAGGAACGCAGCCGCAAGAAACATCAGGAATCTTTGGTAGACAAACATGATTGACCCTCACCAACTCGACAATTTATGCAACAGTCTTGACGCCGAATCCTTAACGGCTTAACACCCCTTCCAATTCTCCCAAGCTCTCAACTCGCGGTACCCCCGATTCTCGATACGCTCCCGCCACATCTAGCAGTATTGCCTGCATTCCCACGTTGGTTGCGCCTAGATAGTCGACCGAGTACACGTCTCCGACATACAAGCTGTCTGCCGGTTCCACGTCCATCGTTTGCAGCGCGGTTTGAAAAATCGCCGGGTGCGGTTTCTCGTACCCCACCAATCCCGAATCAGTGATTGAGGCAAAGCAATCGGCGATTCCGCAGCGTTTCAGTACCTCGGCGATCTTGCCGTCAGCGTTGGAGATCACCGCCAGCACGTAGCGCTCGCCCAGCCTTTGTAATAGCTCCCTCGTCCCTGGACGAATCACGCACCAATTCGCAGAGTGGCGAGTTGACTCGACCAGCGTATCCCGCACCTTGTGATCGTCAATCCCCACCTCCTCCAGGAGCCGCTCATAAAACATGAACCAGAAGTTGAAGTCAGCCGGATCGTGCTGCTGCAAAGCCTGATCGAACCTCCGCTTTGTAATTCGTTCGACGGCTTGCCACTGCTCGAGGCTCGTCGCCCCTCCCAGCTTTTCGAGAGGAGCCAGAATGTGCGCGCGATCAGGGAAGAGCAGGGTATTGCCGACGTCGAAGAAGATGGTTTTCGGTTGAGAAGGCATCTCATTCATGTTGACATGCATGTAGCCAAGATGGCTAGTAGTTGTCGCGCAATGAGGATACTGAGTAGGGCTGGCGACTGAGGTCTTAAAGCAACCATCACGTCCGGTTGAGATTTTCGTACATTGTCATCGGTCTTACGGTGTCACATCTCAGCCATGATTCGGGACCCACGGCCCGTACTCGAACAGGTCAAATCCGGCCTCAGAATCGCCGGGATCACCGTTGTAGTGTGCGCTTCCTTGTTGGTAATTGTGTCGTTTCTGCCGATTCGCCGGATTCAGGCGTGGGGGTGGCATTGGAAGCATGGGAACGAACTACAAGCGGGTATGTTCAAAGTGCCCGTTCCAAACGAGTGGTATGTTTGGCAAGATGGAACCGGTACGACGCGAGAGACTCAGCTTATTAATACGAAGGGCGGCAGGCCCTTCTGGGCAACAATCACCATCACCGAGGAGCAGCCTCCGCGAAACATAGCGTTGGCGGATTTGGCTGGCTCTCAACGGCGCATGATGGAGAACCTCGGCATACATGTGATGGAAACGCAACAACTGGCAATCGACGGTGTCGCCGGATTTTGCCTCGATGGAGAAACTGCAATGGCAGGACTTCCGGTTCGCAACATCTCCTGTCACTTCGGAGCCAATTTTTCGATGGAGTACATCGGCAGTTCTCTTAAGGCGCCCTCTTTCTACGTGATTCTGGACGGTATTTCGAGGGTGTCGCGGGGATAAATTGTCGGTGATAAGCAGTTTCGCAGCCTACCTCCGACCATTCCGTCGCCGTATCCACCCATACGCCAACGGCCCGGAAAGCAGGCTCAGCGTTCCCCACAGCCGGGTGGTGGCATCGCTGTTGAGTAGCGCCCAGACGAACAGCAGCAAGGGAAGGACGACAACGGCGAGTGCGCCTAATGTCCCTCCGCCCACGCGAAAGCTGCGCGGCAGTTCGGGAAACTTGCGGCGCATTTGCCAGAACGAGATCAGGGTCAGGGTAGAGGTTGCGATACGCGACCAGGCATACACGGCGATGAGTTGCGGCACGCTGAACACTGCCAGCCCGGCGCAGAACACGGTGGTTAGAAGAATCGACCGCGCCGGGGTTCCGAAGCGTAGGTCGACTTTGGCCAGTCCTGAATGGAGATAACCGTCCTCAGCCATGGTGAGCGGAACACGCGTGACCGAGAGCATCGTGCTCTCGAGCAAAATGAAATTGGCAATGGCCGCGGCTGCGAACATCGCTGTGCCGAGGCTTGCGCCGCCTACCAAACGGGCGGCCGTGACCATGTATCCAGTCTCCCATACCTGCCAGTTGCCCAGCGCTGCCAGGCCGGCTGCCAGAGTGCAGGCATAAGTCGCGATTGTCAGCGGAATCACGATGGCGAGACCTAGTGGAAAATTGCGCCGCGGATTCTCTACCTCTTCAATCACCGTGGACAGTTGTTCGTATCCCGAGTAGGACCACAGAGCCAGCGAGAGTCCTACTCCATAAGCTTCCCGCCATGGTTTTCCAGCCGGGAAGAACGGGTGAAACGGGTTGAAATGCGCCTGATGGTAGCCGAGGACGACGAAGGCGATCACCGGAATAAATGACGCCACCAGCAACAGCAGCGTGAGTTGGCCTACGAGTCGAATTCCGAGGACGTTAATAAATGCCACCAATCCTAAAAACAAAACGGCTACCACCCAATGTTGCAAGCGGGAATGCAACGGGATCCAGGCGTTGAGATAGTCCGCCATCGCTACGCCATACGAGGCGCTCATCAGGAATGTGCCCGTCCAGTTCCACCAGCCGGTCTGAAAGCCCCAGAAGTCGCCGAGCGCAGCCCGGCTCCAGCGATAGAACCCGCCTTCCACCGGCATGGCGGTGGTCATTTCCGCCGCTGCCAGAGAAATTGGGACCGCAAACAGCAGAGGCACAACCAGCAGGAAGGTCAGCGCCAGGCCGGGGCCAGAGGTGGAAATCATGGATTCGAACCCGAACGGTCCGCCCGTGCAGTATGCGAACAGAATGGCAACAAAAGGCGCCAGGCCGATGCGGCGAAGGTTGTGAGTGGGAGCGGAGAAAGAAGTTGGAATCGGAGAAGTTGGGGGCGACGTGGGCGATGGGGAAGGCATCGGTCGTTACGTCCCACTCAAGCTATATCTGTTGGGTACAACCTCACTCGGCCTGCTCGGCGTCGCGCTTCTTGCCGTACTGATATGCCAGGCCTATGCCAAGCGTCATGAAGCCAACCGGAGGCACCAGCAACACCAGGATTCCACGGCTGATGGCGCGTTGACCGTCCTTCGTAGTGCCGGTGGCATTGCTGTAGCACATGGCGCAGCCCTGACCCAATGCCGGAGTCACCCACAGCAGACCCATCAATACCAGCAATAACGCTCGCTGTTTCATTTCACTCCCAGGTGGACGATGCGGAACGCGTCTGCGAAAAAGACGCACATCAGGCAAAGGCAGATGGTCACCGCCGTCATCATGACCCACTTCATGGCGGCGATTTCGTACTTCAGGTGCATGAACCAGCCGATAATCAGCGCCGATTTGATGACCGACAAGATCATCAGCGCTTCCAGCATCTGCGTGGGCTGGAAAACCTGGTTGTAGGCCAGAGCCACTTCCGCGGCCGTCAGGACGAGCAACGCTCCCCAGACCCAAAAGTATTGCCCTTTGCCCTCATCGTGATGGGTATCTACAGTGTGCATCGTTTCTGGTCTCCGATCTTGCTCTACGCCTATCCCGTAATCCGCGTGGACATCAAATACACAAGCGGGAAGATGAACATCCATACCAGGTCCACGAAGTGCCAATATAGTCCGGCGATTTCCACGTCGTGGGAGTCGTAATCCTTAGGTTTCAGGAAAAGGATGACGCCTGCGACAATTGCACCGATTAGAATCACGTGTGCGCCCACGTGAAACACGCTGTCCGCCGGAGTCCCCAGCCACACAGCCAGCCAGCAAATCAGCAGAATAGGCAACATCTTCTTCCGCAGTGCCACCACGCCGAGGTAAATCACGCCGATGGTCACGTGCATCATGTGCATGCCGGTAAGGGTAAAAAACGTTCCGCCAAATTGCTGCACCGTCGAGGACCACGGATTCTTGGCAGGCGTCATGCCCTCGGCGATCAGCTTGGTCCACTCCATGCCGTGCAGCACGATAAACGCGGTGCCGAAAAGCATGGTGAAGAGGATCCAGTTCCGCGTCCAGGCACGGTCGCCGCGCCGGGCCGCGAGTACCCCGAGCACCATGGTCAGGGAACTGGACAGCAGGCAGCCCGTCATAATGGTGGCGTTGATGATGCTCTCTTTATGAAATGGCGTAGGCCAATCGGGATTCGAGATTCGCCCGTAGCTGTAGGCAAACAGCAGCGCTCCAAAGGTCAAGGTGTCGGAGAGCAGGAACAGCCACATCCCGATCTTTTTCGAATAGGTGCCAAACAGAGACGGCTCATAAACTCCCGCCATCTCATGCGACACCGCCATGTCGGACATTGTTCAGTCTCCTCCAGAATGTGTAACGCGTGCGAACTCGCTCGCGGCCTTCGACCTAGCGCACAAACCACATCAACGCAAAAATTCCAATCCACAGCACGAACATGAAGTGCCAGTACCAGGCGGTTACGTCTACCACAATCCGCCGCCCCTCAACCGGCCGATTCAGCAGGGAAACGGTTGCCGCATACAACAGAACCAGCACACCGCCGAGTAAGTGCATGCCGTGAGTGGCGGTGAGCAAGTACACAAACGAACTGCTGGCGCTGGTTGCCAGATAAAATCCCCGGTCGGCCAACTCGCGCCAGGCCAGCCATTGGCCGGTCAGAAACCCCATGCCCAGCACGACTGTTACCGCCAGCCAGGGAACACCACTTTCCCGGCCGAGCGATACGCCGGGAATCGACGTCACCGGAGCCAACGCAGCCTGCCGCGTGATCTGCCGCCGCGCCAACTCAGCGGTCACACTGCTCGCCGCCAGTAATACTGTATTGATCAGCAACAGCGCCAAGGGAAGCTGTACCGGAATCCAATCCTGGGTATAGGTGCCGGTGCGATCGTCGTAGGTCGGTAAGCCTCGGCGCACGATGTAGGCACTGGTCAGTGAAACAAAAATCATGGTGACTGAAGTCAGCCCGATGGCCAGCCCCAGTCGAACCCGCCGCAGGCGCTGACCGTAATCCGGATACCCATCCCCGCGCCCGCCGTCTCCGCCGCCGCCGCGAACCGGAGGATTCGTTCCCCCTCCGTCTTGACCGGTCTGCGGAACTCGAATTGTGGGACTGAAGGTTGCCATAACTAATGGGTCGTCACTCCCGCTGGATCCGTTTGCATCACGTAATCTTTCGGAGCTCCCGGCACGCTGTATTCATACGGTCCGTGATAGACCACCGGCGTATGTCCGCCAAAATTGTCGTGCGGAGGTGGTGTCGCCGTCGTCCACTCCAGAGTCGTCGCTTCCCAAGGGTTGTCACTCGCCTTGGGACCCTTGAACATGCTCCAGAACAGATTGATCACGAAAATCAACTGCGCCGCGATAGTGATGATGGCAGCGTAGGTGATGAAGCGATTCAGCGGCATAAGATGTTGCAGGTAGGCCAGCTCGGTAAATTGCGAATAACGTCGCGGCTGTCCCGCCATGCCGAGGTAATGCATGGGCATGAAAATGCAATAGGTCCCGATCAGCGTAATCACGAAATGAATTCGGCCGAGACTTTCGTTCATCATGCGTCCAAACATTTTCGGGAACCAGTAATAGGTGCCCGCGAACATGCCGAAGATCGCGGCCACGCCCATGATCAGATGAAAGTGGCCCACCACAAATGCCGTATCGTGCAGGGGAATATCCAGCACCGGCTGGGCCAGGAACGGCCCGCTCAATCCACCTGAGACGAACAGAGAGACGAAGCCGATGGCATAGAGCATCGGAGTCTGGAAACGGATCTTTGCCTTGTATAGCGTGCCCAGCCAGTTGAAGGTCTTGATTGCTGAGGGTACGCCAATCGCCATGGTCATGATCGAGAACGCGAACGCCGAGTACGGACTCATGCCGCTCATGAACATGTGGTGTCCCCAGACGACAAAGCCCAGGATGCCAATGGCCATGATGGCGTATACCATCGCCTTATACCCGAAGATAGGTTTACGGGCGAACGTCGAGAGTAATTGCGAAGCGACCCCCATGCCGGGCAGGATCGCGATATAAACCTCCGGATGCCCGAAGAACCAGAACAGGTGCTGCCACAGCAGCGGAGATCCGCCTTTGTGTCCCATGACCTGGCCGTTGACGACCACAAGCGGAACGTAAAAGCTGGTCCCGAGGTTGCGGTCGAGCAGCAGAAGAATGCCTGCCGAAAGCAATACTCCGAACGCCAGCAATCCCAGAATCGCTGTAATCAGCCAAGCCCAGCAGGTGAGCGGCATGCGCATCATAGTCATGCCTTTAGCACGCAAATCAAGCACCGTAGTGATGAAGTTCAGTGCCCCCATCAACGATGCTATACAGAAGATCGCAATGCTTGTGATCCACAAATCCGCGCCCAGTTGTTCACCCGGCCCAGAATTGGTCAGCGCGCTCAGCGGCGCGTAGCCGGTCCAACCGTGCAAAGGCGCTCCTCCAACCGCGAAAAACGCAGCCAGCATGACGATGAAGGCCACGAAAGTCGTCCAGAACGAAAGCATGTTCAAGACAGGGAAGGCCATGTCGGGAGCGCCGATCTGGATAGGCAAAAAGTAATTACCAAACCCGCTCTGCGGTGCCGTGGTCAGCACAAAGAAGACCATAATGGTGCCGTGCATGGTCAGCAGTTGCAGATAAGTTTCCGGCTTGATTTCTCCCACAATCGGCAAAATCGCCGTCGGCCAGATCATGTGGATGCGCATCAGCAGCGATAAAAACATTCCCACAAACACTGCTGCCAGCGCCAGAAAGTAGTACTGAATGCCGATGACCTTATGATCCAGACTGAAAACGTACTTCCGGATGAACCCTTGAGGGCCTGCGTGCGCGTGAGCATCCTGGGCAACCATTATTGTTTCTCCGCCTCCCGTGCGGCCAGCCATTTGTCGAAATCTTCCTGGCTCACCACGTGCACCATTCCGTGCATTTTGTAATGACCCAGCCCGCACAGTTCTGCGCAGGCAATCTCATAATCTCCGATCTCGGTCGGGGTGAAGTGCATATGGATGGCAAGTCCCGGCACCGCATCCTGCTTAAAGCGGAACGAAGGAACAAAGAAGCTATGGATTACGTCGACCGCTCGCAGAGTGAGATCAACCTGGCGGTTCACCGGAAGATACATCGTTCCAGTGACCACGTCATCTTTAGAAGCTGGGTCAGTGGTATCCACGCCGAGCGCAGCTTCGTTGCCCGCCGAGGGATCCATCAGTTTGGGCTCAGTGCGCCCGAACTTTCCGTCGGCGCCCGGATAGCGGAAGTACCAGGCAAATTGCATGCCCGTCACCTCCACTGGAACCGATCCCGGTCCCGCGGGCTCAAAGCGTTCACTGGCCCAGACATGGCTGCCCATCAGGTTTAACCCGATGAAGAGAATTGCAGTGAGCGTAGTCCAGATCAGTTCGAGCTTGGTGTTGCCATGGGAATATTCAACCGGGCCATTAGAGGCTTCGGCGCGATACTTCCAAACCAGCCAGCCCAACGCACCCTGCGCGGCCACGAACACAATCCCCATCAAAACGTAGGTCAGCGCGAATTGGCCGTCGATGAAGGCTGCCGCTTTAGCCGCGCCATGCGGAAGCCACCAGGTTTGTGCCACAAAAAAATAGGTACTAAAGAAGGTGATGAGCCAGATGATGACAAGCAGTGCCAGCCCCATCTACAGAACCTCCGAAGATCGTGGTTTGTGCATACCCCTGCGCCCCGAGAGAACAAATAGAAAGAAGTTGATCGCCGGGAAGTTTATCACAGGTGGAAGGACGCTGAGCAAGAGTCCAATTGCGAATTTGGTTCCGCGTTCCAAAAACAGCACAGCTGAGAACTGGCTCTTGAGCGTCTCAAGTCGGCCGGCACTTTTCGTCACCACCACGATACAATCTTTACCACTATGCCCAGGAAATCTCACGGTCATGGTCATAGCACCCGCTACGTCCGCCTGCAGAAGAACTACTGCTTTGCCTGCGGCAAGCACAATCCCGAAGGCATGCGGCTGAAGTTCATCTACGATGAAGATGGCGATTGCTTTGTCTGTCGCTTTCGCTTGCGCAAGCGCTACACCGGCCCGCCGGGCCACGTCCATGGCGGCATTATCGCCACTATCCTCGACGAAGCTATGGGCAAAGTAAACAAGCTGCGTCACGTCGTGGCTCTCACCAAACAGATCACCGTGAATTACCTGAAACCGGTGCCGCTCAATAAGCCGTTGCGCGTGGAATCGCGCGAGGTTCGCGTGAAAGGGCGGCAACACATCAATATGGCAGAGATTCTGAATCAGAAAGGAGAAGTTCTTGCCCGCGGCCGGGGTCTATTCATCGCCATTGATCCTCACAAGATGTTCAGCAAGTTTGTAGCGCGCTAGCATGCGAAGTCTCCGTTCACACAACTCTAAGGATGTCTGTGTCTCTGCTTTTCGTTGTGGCCGGCCAACCAACTTGGATATCTTTTTACCCGACACTTCGTCCAAGCCAACTAGGTCCAACCGAAGGAGGATCTTATGTTGGCCCGAGCGATTCTGATCGTCTTCACCGCCCTGATCACAGCCGCCGTACAGACCCAACCCGAAGCCACGCGGCCACCTGACCCAGCTCGCGACTCCATCGTCCGCCTCGTCATCCAGATTCAGCGGGCAGACTACGAAGGCGACCGCGCAGCTCTGAAGCGCCTTCACGATGAACTCACACCCGTTCCGGAAGATAACAAGCTGGCATCGCGCGTGCTCTACTGGCGTGGATTTGTCATGTGGAGGCGGGCAATTAACGGCTTTAACGAAACCCCGACGCCAAATGACCTGGAAAATGACCTCACCCAGGCGGTCGCTGATTTCAAAGAGTCCATCGCTCGCGACCCTGGGTTCGCCGAGTCCAAGATTGGAGCGGCCTCTAGTTTAGGCTACATGATGTACTTGCACCGCAAGGACCAAGCTCGGGTTCAGGAACTTTTCCAACAGTCGAGTCCGCTGTTGAAGGAAGCATTGGCGGCCGCGCCCGACAACCCGCGGTTGCTCTGAGTGCTGGGCCCGATTCGCTGGTCGTCGCCTCCCGAGCGCGGAGGTGGGCAGGACAAGGCGTTCGAGCTCTACAACCGCGGATTGCAAGAGATCCGCAAGCAGAAGCCCTCAGGCGATCCGCTGGAACCATCTTGGGGACAAGCGGAACTCTTAATGAATCTGGCATGGTCGAATCTCAACCGAACCACACCTGACCTAAAGGCCGCTGAGGAAGACGCGCAGGCCGCTCTCAAACTGGTTCCTTACTGGCATTACGTTCGCGACATCCTCGTGCCACAGATTCAGGCAGCGCAAGCCAAGCCCGCTAAGCCAACCGCTGTGTATCCCTGATGATCAATTCCGGGATCGGCCGGCCCACAACCGCGCCGTCGAAAAACGCTGGGCAATCAGGACAAGAGCAACCAGGGGTTCAGCAATTACCTGTTCGACCAGAGGGTGATTCAGAACCACCAACTGAATGCCCACGGTACTGTTTGGAACCTGACCGCCGAATCTCTGGAAGGGAATTGATTACTGAAGATCTGAGAGTGGCGTGCTGGCGGCACCACTGTTAGATTGCTCCCTATGCGATGTAGGGGATTATTAGTTCCGCCCTACCGCAGTTCCCTGATTTCACGGCTGCTGCCCCTACGTTATGCTTTCCGCCTTCCGTGGAGAGCCTGAAAATATGAGTGGCCGTACTCTGAAGCAGTTACGCGACGAACTCAGGCGCCTTTCCCTGGAACACATTGAGAGTCTAAAGAAGCAGACGTTCGGGCAACTCAACCAGGAGGAGTTGCGTCAATACGAGGAGCGACTTAAGCATATTCGGGAAGTGTCCGCTGATTATCTCGCTGCGTTGAAGAGAAGCGATCTTGATATGGACAAGGAGAACACATGACGGAAAAGCCAAATGTGACTTTGCCCGGAAAAGTTGAGAAAATCATTCGGTCTCCGCATCCCAGCGAACCCGAAAAAGCACAGATAACTGTGGAGGGGGCGGATCCCTTGTTTCAAGAACTCCGCATTGAGAACTCTCTAACGGACGAAAAAGGTGACGAGGTGCGCCTGAAAAAAGGTGCGGAAGTTGAAGTGACCGTCGAAGCCGACCCGAACGCGACAGTTCCAAAGAGTAGCGGACAAAATGAGTCCGCGCAGGCAATGAGTCGCTGATACCAGTTCGGTCTGGAAAGTTCAGTGGTGCGGCGTTCGCTTTCCATGAAAGCGCCTACCCGCACTTTTCCAACACGCGGGCCAACTCTTCTACTCCTCGTCTGAGTTCCCGCCCGTCGACCGCGGCAAACCCGAGCACCAACCCATTGGGACGAGATCGTCCATACGCATATCTCCCCAGCGGCACCACCTCCACATCACGCTCGGCAGCCGCCTTTGCGACTCGTTCGGCCGAAATGCCGCGTCGCAACCAGCCCACCGTTCGCAGTCCCGCTTCAACGTCTGAAATCTCAAGCAAGCCTCGCAATCGCTCGCGGGCCACATCCAGCAACACTCCCAAACGCTCGGCATACAGCTCACGCATTCTGCGCACGTGCCGCGCAAAATGTCCTTCCGCGATGAAGTCACACAGAATCGCCTGGTCGATCAGTGGAGGATGATGCGTGCTCACCGATCCCGCCGCCCCAAAGATGTCCACCATGTCTGGTGGCGCTACCAGATACCCCAGGCGCAAAGCAGGGAAGAGTGCATCGGTAAAGCTTCCGGCATAAATCACTACTCCTGCCCGATCCAGGCCTTGCAGAGCCGGCACAGGCCTGCCTGAGTAGCGGTACTCGCTATCATAGTCGTCTTCAAAAATCACCGTTCCCGATTTGCGCGCGCATTCCAACAAAGACAACCTGCGACGCAGGCTCATGGTCACGCCGAGCGGAAACTGGTGCGCCGGCGTCACATATACCAGCCGGGGGCGTGGCCAGCGCCGCCGCCCGGCGTCGAGATCCAGACCCTCCGCATCCACCGGTACCGGACAAATCTTGGCTCCTACGGCAAAGAAGCTGGAAGCGGCTCGGGGGTATCCTGGCTCTTCCATCCACACCGGATCGCCCGGATCGAGCAGCAAGTGCGCCGCCCGGTCCAGCGCTTCCTGTACACCTGAAATGATCAGCACCTGCTCGGCCGAGCAGTTCACGCCACGCGAAGTGTTCAAATACTCGGCCACGGCATCGCGAAGCGGGCGATATCCGAAGGCCTCGCCACCCGCCAGCAGGTTCGTCGAGACCCTCCGCAGACGCCTGGTCGCCACCTGCGCCCACAAATCTGCCGGGAAAGCATCGAGCGCCGGCTGGCCGGCGCGAAATGCGCGTGCCGCCGAACTGCCAGCGCGCGACCGGCTGGGGAGAGGATTCCTGGCGACTTCTCGGGGAGACTTGTGGAGCCTGTTGCCGTATGCGGACAATGCAATTCGCCGACGCCGTTTCTTTCCTGCGTATCCAGCGCGTGGCGCTTGTAGTAGTTGGTCCGGAAGAGTCTGGCTGACGAAAGTACCCGAACCTACCTTGCTTTCAACATATCCTTCCGATCGCAGCTGCTCGAAAGCCGTCACAATCGTTGGCCGCGACAGCTCGTACTGCCCCGCCAGATCGCGGGTTGCTGGAAGGCGCATTCCCGGACGCAATTGCCCGGAGAGGATCATGCTTCGCAGCTCTTCGTAGAGCCAGCGATAGAGCGGCACGCCCGTTCGTGGCCCACGCAGGCTTAGCGGCAACGTGCTGAGTTTCTTCGTCATTTGTTTTTCTAAGTGTCCTTTGCGTGTCCCTTGCGAGCTTTGCGGTGAACCGTTGTCGTGCCGCCCCGCTTTTAAGTGGTATGTAAGGATTATACAAAATGGACATATCCATCTGGCCATTAGGACTGTACTCTGGAGGTTAAGGAGACAGCCCATGTCGCACAACAACGGTAATTCCACCAGCCTTCGCCTTAAAACCGGCCTGGCCGAGATGCTCAAAGGCGGCGTCATTATGGACGTCACTAACGCCGAACAGGCAGTTATCGCCGAGCGAGCCGGCGCAGTCGCCGTCATGGCTCTGGAACGTGTTCCCGCGCAGATTCGCGCTGAAGGCGGCGTGGCCCGCATGGCTTCTCCGAAGAAGATTCGCGAAATCATGGCCGCCGTCTCGATTCCCGTGATGGCCAAATGCCGCATCGGGCATTTTGCGGAAGCCCAAATTCTTCAGGAACTCGGCGTCGATTACATTGACGAATCCGAAGTTCTTACTCCCGCCGACGAAGCCCACCATGTGGATAAGCACGCTTTCAAAGTTCCGTTCGTCTGCGGCGCGCGCAACCTGGGCGAGGCCCTCCGGCGTATTGCCGAAGGCGCAGCCATGATTCGCACCAAAGGCGAAGCCGGTACCGGCGACGTTGTCCATGCGGTAAAGCACATCCGCCAGATTGTGCAGGAGATGAAGATTCTGACTGTGCTCGGCGAAGAAGAACTCTACGCCAAAGCCAAAGAGCACGGCGCCCCGTACGAGTTGATCCGGATGGTAGCGAAAGAAGGGAAGCTGCCAGTGCCGAATTTCTCTGCCGGGGGCATTGCCACTCCCGCTGATGCTTCTCTGGTAATGCAACTGGGTGCTGAAGCGGTATTTGTCGGCTCGGGAATCTTCATGAAAGACTCCACCACTTTCGCTGATCCGCAGGAAGCCGAGAAGCGCGCCAAGGCGATTGTGCAGGCCGCGACGCATTACCAAGACTCTAAAGTGTTACTTGAAGTCAGCGAGGATCTGGTCGGCGCGATGAAAGGCCTGGCGGTGGCTGGGCTGGATGAAGCGCAGATGCTGCAAACCAGGGGCTGGTAGCCGGTGGCTTGAGCAAGAGCTATGGGCTTAGACATCAAATGACGCCAGAGGAAAAGGCTGTAGAATTGTGGGCCGAAGTAACGAGAACCGACGGACCGTTCATATCGGCGACATTCCCTACTCAAGAAGCAGCCGGCCTATTCGTGCAGTGGCTTGAGCAAAACGACTACTCGCACGCGGGAATTAGCGGACCGCATCACTCGCAGACTTGCTGGGAGAATCTCAAGAAAACTGGCGTTGATTCTGGCGAGAGAGCTTGGACTGTTCGGTATAGATAGAAATCTAGTTTGGATTATGCGCGCTGCGCCCCGTGCCAGATCGTGCTGATGATCACGCGGCCAGCTTGTACTCGGTAGAGAACAATGTATGGTGTGCCACCAATCACCAATTCGCGGATTCCCGGTTCTGCCCCGGCGCGGCCGAGGTAGGGATGTTCCCGTAGATTTTGGACGACGGCGACAATGCGAGTGGCTAGGCGGGAGGCGGCATCGGGTTTGTCGCGGGCGACGAAAGCGTGAATTTCTTGTAAACGAGCACGTACCAGCGGCGACCAGACGACTTCTACCGGCACAATTCCTCGCCGTTGTGGCTCTTGCCGCAGGCGCACTTCGGCGGAGGCAGTTCCTGGTCGGTGCCCCAGGAGAGCAGCCACGCCTTCATGTCCTCGTTGCGGACGTAGTGGCCAGCTTTCAGCTGCCGGTCAGCTTGGCGGATTTCCGCCAGCATCCGCTCCTGGTCGGCGACGTAAGATTCGACGGCATCGGAGATCAGGAAATTCGAGCTGCGGCCGGAGGCTTTCGCCAGCCTCGACAGGCGTTTCTTTACCTCGGGTTTGAGCCGGATGCTAAGCGTGGTGCTAAGTGTGTTCGCCATGAACACATATTAACACAAGCAAATAGCAAAACTTTCTTGAGTGTTGGGTCCGAAACGAGAACAGGTTTGCCAACGACCAAAGACGAACGACCAAAGACATGACCATCGGTGTTCTAGCCCTCCAGGGCGACTTTGACGCGCACCGCAAACGGCTGGAAGAGCTGGGCGCTGAAGTTGTGCTCGTACGCAAGCCCGAGCAACTTGACGAAATCGACGGCCTGGTGATCCCCGGCGGCGAGTCTTCAACCTTCTTGAAGTTGCTGGGCGAAGCTGGATTCGAGAAGCTGAAGGAGTTCGTCCGCGTGAAACCAACCTTCGGCACCTGCGCCGGCGCAATCCTTCTTGCCAATGAAGTCGAGAATCCGAAACAAGCCGGTCTGGGCGTCCTCGATGTCCGCATCCGCCGCAATGCCTACGGGCGTCAGCTCGAAAGCTCCATCCGCGAAGGGAAACTGGATGGCTCTCCGATCGAGATGGTATTCATTCGCGCGCCCAAGTTTGAATGCCTCGGCCCCGGCGTCGAGGTCATTGCGACTGAAGGCGGCGATCCCGTCGCCGTCCGGCAGGGAAGAGTTATGGCGGCGACGTTCCACCCGGAGCTGAGTGGAGACACTCGGGTCCATCGGGCATTTTTGGATCTGGTAAAGGAATGCTCGGTCGATGACACCTGCGGAATGCTTTCAGGGGGCCCGTCGCTATCAGAAGATCTCAAGCGCGAACGATCGCAAACCAGCGGCATGATTGTCCGGGAAAGATAACGACATGGATGTTTCTGTCCCATGTCCTGCGGCAGCCGTGACATTCCGTCCATCCTCGCGTCTAATGCAATATGCCGATTTTGGGCATTCGTCTTCGTAGCAATTATCGCCGTCCGGCTTTCGCAGCTGTTTTCTTCACGCTCTTCGCCCTTGCGGTGCGTGTCTACGCTGCCGACCCGGGCGTGTCCTTTCACACCGCTACCCAGTGGGACCTCCAATCCTCGTTTAAGTTCGACGCCATTTGCGCCTTGAACATGCTGAGCGGCGATCCCTATTACCTTGAGTACTACAAAGCCGACTATGATCGTCTCATCAAGCAGTTCCGGCCTAAGGAAGTGGCCGCTTTCGCCAACCTGAAACGGCGGATCAAGGACCAGAACGGGGGAATCATTTCCGCTTCGCTCGCACTTTATTTTTCTGCCACTGACGCCCAGTCGCTCGACGACCTGATTCGCACCGTGCAAGACAGCAGCACGATGCGTCGCAATCTCCAGGCAACGACCTACTACAGCGACGAAGGATGGAAACTTTACGAAAGCAATCGTCCCGACCTGGAAGCCGCTTTCCGCGCTCTCAAGCGCATTCATTTCGAGGAAGATTGGGAGAAGAACGTCAAGCCGAAGGTTGAGCAGTCCCGCGCGGCCATCGCTGCCAAGCTGCCGGAATACAACGTGATCCCCGCGGTTGAGGCGGTCCTGGGCAGCCCGCGCCCCACAAACAAGATAACGGTTTATCTGCTCTACTACTCAGAACCACACGGCATCAAGATCACGGGCACGCGTTTTTTGACCCACTACTCTTATCCTTTCCGCATCGTGTTGCGCAATGCCATTCACGAAATGATGCATCCTCCGTACGACCTTTCCCATGACGCTGAACTGCGTGCCGGCCTTGAGTCACTGAAGTCTGACGCTTTCCTGATGAATAAGGTCGAGCACCACGACACTTCTTTCGGCTACAACTCCCTGGCCGGCCTGGAAGAGGAGGATTCCGTGCAATCGCTGGAGCAAATCATTGCCGAGCGGTACAGCATGGGCGGAGACCCGCGCCGGTATTGGAGTGGGCAGGACGGGGGTATTCATGTGCTGGCCGTAGCCCTCTACAGCTTGATGAAACAACAAAACTTCGATGGCTCACGCGAACCGTTTTCCTTGTTCCTGAAGCGCCAACTGCGGTCTGGAGCCTTATCGCACGGGCAGATTGAGAGGCTGAACGCGGAGTTCTTAGGGCGTTAAGCTCACGACCTTGCGCTATACTGTGACTTAAGTATGCCGGTTGAGCCCCAGAAGACGTTTTACCTTGAAACCTTTGGCTGCCAGATGAATGCCCATGACTCCGAAAAGGTCATTGGGACGCTCGTTTCTGAGGGCTACCAGCAGGTTCCGACGGTCGAAGAAGCTGGGTTGGTTCTCTACAACACCTGCTCCATCCGCGACAAAGCCGAGCAGAAAGTCTTCAACCGCCTCAACGACTACAAGAAGCTTCAGAAGCAAGGCAAGAAGTTTGGCGTACTCGGCTGCGTAGCCCAACAGGAGGGCGAGAAGATTTTCGAGCGGGCGCCGTACGTGTCGCTGGTGTGCGGATCAGCGTCATACCGCAAGCTGCCCGAGATGCTGATTCAGATCGAGGCAGGGAAGCGCACGACCGGGCTCGACGACCGCGAAACCGACGAATGTTTCGAGACTGAATTCACCGCCCGCACCAACCCGCATCGCGGCTACATCACCATCATCGAAGGTTGCGACAAGTTTTGCGCCTACTGCGTGGTGCCCTTCACCCGCGGCAAAGAACGCAGCCGGAAGTCGGACTCGGTCCTGGCTGAAGCCCGCCAGATGGCCGATCTCGGCTATACCGAAATTCAGTTACTCGGCCAGAATGTGAATTCCTACAAGGATCCGGCAGCGAAGAACACCTTCGCGGAATTGCTTGCCGGGGTAGGAACGACTCCGGGCATCCGGCGTGTACGGTTTACCACCTCTCATCCCCGCGATTTCGGACGCGACATCATTGATGCGATCGACGCAGTCCCCACCCTCTGCGACCATGTACATTTGCCGGTGCAAAGCGGCTCAAGTCGTGTCCTGGACGCCATGCAACGGCTCTACACCCGTGAGCAATACCTTGAGCGCATCTCCTGGATGAAAGCAGCCCACCGCGAGATCAGCATTACCAGCGACATGATCGTCGGCTTCCCAGGAGAGAGCGAGGCCGATTTCGAGGCCACACTCTCGCTGCTCGACGAGGTCGAGTACGACAGCGTTTTCGGCTTCAAATACTCACCACGGCCGAACACGCCGTCGCTAAAACTGGACGACGCCATCCCCGACGAGGAAAAGATTCGGCGCCTGGGAATTTTGAACGAAAAGCAGCGCGAAATCCAGAAGCGGCGTAATCAGCGCCACCTGGGCAGGACATTTGAAGTCATGGTTGAAGGGAAGAATGAGGCCCGCGGGCAGTGGATCGGCCGGACCTCTCAGAATAAAGTGTTCAATTTTACCGCTCCGGAAGGCCTGTCGCCCAGCGTAGGCAACTACGTTTCCGCCCTGGCCACGACTTGCCTTCCCAACAGCCTGGTGGGTGAAATGGTGGTATAAGAAGTTTGGCAGGAGATCACGATGGAAGTTGAAATGAAAATCCGCGGGCTTTTGATGGACCCAGTAACCAATATGCCGATCGTGATTCTGAAAGACGCTGGTAGCGATACCGTATTGCCCATCTGGGTGGGGATTTATGAGGCGAACGCGATTGCGCTGGAAATAGAGAAAGTCAGCACTCCCCGGCCCATGACTCATGATCTGATCAAGAATGTGCTGACCGGTCTGGAAACCCACGTACACAAAGTCGTGGTCACCGAACTTAAGGAAGATACGTTTTTCGCGGTTATCTGGCTGGAGCGCAATGGGCACGTCATCAGCATCGATTCCCGGCCTTCCGACGCCCTCGCGCTGGCGTTGCGAGTCGATTGCCCTATCTTTGTAGAAGACGAAGTCCTGAAGAATTCCAAGCAGGCCACCAACGCGTCTGACCGGGTCACCAGCGAAGAGCTGCGCAAGTGGCTGGAAGGCCTCAACGACGAGGATTTGGGACGATACAAAATGTAACGCCGCTCTGCGGGCGAGTCCGTAGGCGTCATCCCGAGGCCACCAGGGATCTGAGTTTACGACCACATGTCTGACCCCGCTCACCAACTCCAGCAAATCTACCTGTCAGGATTTGAGCTCAAGACCTTTGACCGCTTTCCCAAATGTGTGGGCGTGGTGCGCGATGACTGCATCGCGCTATTGGTGCCCGGCCCCGACGGGTTGCAAATGCTAGGCACGCCAGGCTGGCAAGTCGGGGAAGTCATGGGCGTACTCACCGAGGTCGGCGGTCGCCAGGTGTTTCAGTCTAAAGCGGAGATGGTAGAGGCCACGCCCCAGCGACTGGAAAAGCTGCGGCAATTCCGGGAAGAAATTCAGAATCTGATTCGCACTGATAAATAACTGGAGAGCGATTTTCATGGAACCCCTTCACCAAGGCGAGCGTATCCTGATGCGGCACATGGGCGGCGGACGCCCTGACTGCGCTTATCAATCGTTCAACCACAACGAGGAGCATACTTCTATGAACATTCGAACTTGTCGACTGATGTTGCTGATCTTCCTGAACGTCGCGCTGTTTGCCCGCGTTGCCTGGAGTGAGGACCAGGGACGGAACTTTCACTGGACCGGCAAGCTGGCTGCTGAACAGCTCGTCCTGGTCAAAGGGGTAAACGGAAACATTGACGCCGAGGGCGGCGCCGGAGATCAAGTGGAAATTACAGCCGAGAAGAGTGGTCCTGACGCAGACCGGGTCAAGATTCAGGTGGCTTCGAGTGGCGAGGGCATCGTCGTCTGTCCCATCTACCCCGGGTCCTCGGAGTCGTGCTCGCCCAGTTGGCGTGCAAGCCACGTAAGAGGCGATGACACCAGGGTCCACTTCATCATTCACATGCCGAAAAACGTGCGTTTCTCCGGACAGGACATAAACGGCGACGTGAATGCCAAGGGCATGAGTCGCTTCGTTCGCGGGCAGAGCGTCAATGGGTCAGTGCGGATTGCGACCAGCGCCTGGGCTGAAGCTGAGACCGTCAACGGTTCCATCGAAGTCAAGATGGGGAACGCAGCCTGGAGCGGCACACTTGCGTTCAAGACCGTTAACGGTTCCGTGCGGGTCGAACTGCCGGACGACCTCAGTGCCGACGTGAAGTTTCGGTCACTCAACGGACGGATCAACTCTGACTTCCCAATCACCATTAGCGGTGGCTTCGCAGGCCAGACGGCAAAGGGCCGGGTCGGAAACGGCGGCCGGGAACTCTCGATTGAGACAGTCAATGGCAGCGCAGAGCTGAAGAAGGCGGCCGGCGGAATCTAGATGGGCGGACGAGAAAGAAGAAACTGGCGCAAATCGTAGTTAACATAATACCTGTTATCGGACATTGCATTTATCGCTGCCCGGGTTCAGCCTGGCAACGCCTGGCCCCTCCAAGCCTCTACCCGTATCGACTTTATATCAAAAAGACCTTTTCAATCTCATGTACCATAGCGGCTGGCCTTCGCGCACAGCCTTTCCTGCTTTTTTGTCATCTATTCACGAAATAGAGGTCAGACATGAAAGTAAAGCGTCTCGGAATCATAGTAGCCTCTTTTTCGTTGTCGCTCGCCTCGTCCTTATCCTTCGCACAGACCGGAAACAACTCGGCCAGCCCGGCACCCCCTCAGACAGCACCCGCGCCGTCTCCAGACGACGGTAAGAACGCTCAGGACAAGGCTCGATCAGAGCAGAATCTACCCAATGCTCCTTCCAGCACCTCCTCAGCGCCTTCCCTGACGGATCTGGGATTCCCGCCCGAAGCCACCCAAAGCAATACACGAGAACAGGCGTTGCTTGATAAGCGCACCCATATGCTCAAGATTCACCAACGCATGGGCCTGATAACGACGGTGCCCATGCTCGCCGCCATTTTCTCGTCTGCCGGAGCCTCCGGCCACGGAGTTAACACGACTGGACGCGACCTGCACTTGGCTCTGGGCGCCGTTGCCGGTGACCTGTACTTCATCACGGCCTACTATGCCATCCGCGCCCCCAAGCCGCCGGGGATTGAAACTCGTGGCCCCATCCGCTTCCATAAGGCCATGGCCTGGATTCATGGCCCCGGGATGATCCTGACTCCCATCCTCGGAGCCATGGCCTACAATCAGAAAAATAGCGGGGAAAAGGTTCACGGCATCGCTTCCGCGCATATGCCGGTGGCCATTGTGACCGCCGGGGCGTTCGGGGCGGCCCTGTTGTCGGTGTCCGTAAAGTTCTAGGAGAGGAAATGAATAAGCAAGTCCTTGTGGCCCCACTGCTGCTCGTTCTCTCTGGCTTTGCCGCTGCCGATAGTCAATGGGTGCTGGACCAATCGACTCTGGCCTACCATGTGTCGCACCCCCTGCATTCGAGCGAGGGAGTGAGCCATGCCGCACGTGGCAAAGGCGTGTGCCGCGCCGGACAATGCGATTTCCTGATTGCAGTACCGGTGAAGTCCTTCGACTCCGGCGACAGCAATCGCGATCTGCACATGCTGCAAGTGACCCGTGGCGCCGAGTTTCCGATCGTGACGGTGCGTACCCGCATCCCTGAATCGGAACGAACCTCCACTATCATCCGTGTGGATCTCGACGTCGAGTTCGCGGGACAAAAGGCTCACTACAACCAAGTACCTCTGCAACTGGCAACGCAAGGCAATGAGACTCGCATCTCCGGAACGATTCCGGCGACCCTGTCGGATTTCAAGATTGAGCCTCCCTCACTTCTGACCATCCCCGTCAAGAACGATGTCCCGATCACGATAGAGATGACGTGGCACCCGCAGTGAAGTTCCGCCTAGTGGCCGGACATCACCTGACCGCATGTGCAGTATCGCTTCCCAACAGTACAATCCGGGGGTGAAACAGCGTTCCCGCAACCCGTGTAGCGATGGCGATCAGTTCCCTTTGCCCGCTGAATACTTTCACCTGTTGCGCCTTGGAGAATTCCGGCAAGTTCACCGTGCGCCCGCTGCGAATATGGGCGGCCATGTCCTCGTTCGCGGTGACGGCAGGAAAGCGAGGCAACAGTTTGCGGGGATGAACAAAAAGGTCCTCCAGCGTCCCCTTCTCGGCGGCCGCCGTCAACTCTTCCAGCAGGTGCGCATCGGCTAGCTCAAACTCTGCCACGGCGGTGCGCCGTAACGATCGCAGGTGGGCGCCGCAGCCCATCCGTTGGCCCATGTCGTGCGCAACCGAGCGCAGGTAGGTCCCTGAGGCCACGCGCGCCTGGAAGCTGGCGCAGTCGCCATCGACGGCAAGAATCTCGAACTCCTTGATCTCGACCCGCACCGGGTTAAGGACGACTTCTTCTTTCTTACGCGCCAGCTTATAGGCAGGAACCCCCTGAATCTTCTTCGCCGAAAACGGGGGTGGCAGCTGCTCCACGAATCCGCGAAAGCCGGCGGCCAGCTCGTACACTGCATCGAATGTCGGTGCCACGGTCCGGGGCACGCCCACAGGCTCGCCATCGGCATCATAGGTATCCGTGGCAAAACCGAAGCGGATGACACCCTCGTAGGCCTTTTCCGAGGCCGTATAGAACTGGGCCAGGCGCGTGAGCGCGCCAATCACCAGCGGCAGTACGCCCGTGGCGGACGGGTCCAGGGTGCCGAGATGGCCGACCGATCGCTCTTTCAGAATCCGCCGCACCCGATTGACCACGTCATGCGAGGTCATTCCCCCAGGCTTGTCGATGATGAGAACGCAGTTCATCGCGATTTTGTAATTCGTGGTCGGGTAATTTGGTAATTTAGTAGAGCGCGCCATGGCACCGGCGTTGGAATCCGGGGAGCACAGCAGGTTCTCAATTGCGAAATTACCAACTCTTCTAATCTCTCATGATTCCCATCCGTGACGATACGCCCCGTTTCAGCACACCCTACATTACCTATTTCATTATCGCCCTGAATACCGTCGTGTTTCTCTTTGAATTGTCGGTCGGGGCACAGAGTCATCGTGCCCTCAACAGCCTCATCTACCAGTTCGGCGTTGTGCCTGTCCACTTCGAAAGGGCACTGGAGGGGGCATCGAGATTGTCGCTGCCCGCCCTCTCATTCACCATCCTCACTTCTATGTTTCTTCACGGCGGGTGGTTGCACATCATCGGAAACATGTGGTTCCTGTGGATCTTTGGAGACAACATCGAAGACTATCTCGGCCACTTCCCTTACCTGATCTTTTATCTGGTCACGGGGTATGCGGCATCACTGACCCATATTCTGTTGAACATCGGCTCGAATGTGCCAAGTGTTGGCGCCAGTGGAGCCATCGCCGGCGTTATGGGTGCATATTTTGTGCTTTATCCCCGAGCACGGGTGCTGACCCTGGTCCCTCTGATCATTTTTTTTACCTTCTGGTGGTTGCCCGCATGGATCTTTCTGGGCTTCTGGTTCGTGTTCCAGTTCCTGAGCGGCACCGCAACTTCGATTGCTGACACCGGTTCATCCAGCGGTGGAATCGCCTTCTGGGCACACGTGGGCGGATTTGTCACCGGGATCGTGCTGATCAAGCTCATGCCGGAACGGCGTGGACGCACTCGATATGCGGCTTGGTAGCCAGTGAAGGATCCACATTGCCCGTCCCCTTAACCAGCCCGCTATAATGACGTTGTGAGTTCCTCGACCGTCCAGCAAGTCGCCTCTGCTGACTTCCCCACCCGCTGGGGCAACTTCCGCATCTTTGGCTTCCAAGGCGACTTCGGCGGACGCCAGGAAGAGGCTGTTGCCCTGGTGATGGGCGAAATTCAGTCGTCACCGCCGCTGGTGCGCATTCATTCCCAATGCCTTACCGGCGACGTCTTCGGATCGTTGCGCTGCGACTGCCGTCAACAGTTGGAAATGGCGCTGGCCATGATCGCCGAACGCGGCGCCGGCGTGCTCATCTACGAGCAGCAGGAGGGGCGCGGGATCGGCCTCATGGCCAAATTGAAGGCTTACGAACTGCAAGATGCCGGCCTCGATACGGTTGAGGCTAATGAACGCCTGGGTTTCAAGGCTGACCAGCGCGAGTTTGCCCTGCCGGCAGAGATCCTAAAATCCCTGGGAGTTTCCCAGGTTCGTCTGCTGTCGAATAATCCCGACAAAGTTGCCGCGCTCGAACGCGGAGGTATCAAGGTGGTGGAGCGGGTTCCTTGCGAAGTTTCCGCCAGCGCCCACTCCGAAGATTATTTGAAGACGAAGAAAGAAAAGATGGGGCACCTGTTTACGAGCCGTTAATTCCCCGCCGCGGCCAGCACCGCCCGCTTCGTAAACACCCGTATCATTTCCCGACGATACTCCGGTGTTAGTGCCGAGGTCGTCAGCGGCTTCGCGGTTTTCGCAGCCAAAATGCCGACGGCGTCAGCGACTGTGTCATCCACCGCCTTTCCGTTAAGCGCTTCACTCGCGCCCTTTACCAGCAGCGGCGCAGGATTAACTGCAGTGATGGCCACGCGTGCGTCCGCCACGTGCCTATTCGACCGCTTGATAACCACAGCTACTCCCGCCAGCGGATAGTCGATCGATCCACGAACTCGCAGCTTACGGTATACGCCACGATAATCGGCCGCCGCCTCGGGCAAAAACACTCGGGTCAGCAACTCGTCCGATTGCAGCTTGCGATAGTCGTCGCCCAAGCCGGTGTAGAACTCGCGCAACGGTATACGCCGCCTCGTTTCGGGGCTGACAATCTCTACTTCTGCATTCAGGCACAGTAGCGCAGCAGGTGTATCTCCCGAGAACGCCGCCCAACACTTAGTTCCGCCAGGCGCCACGTGACACAGGTCGCCGTCTTTCTTGATGCAAAACCCGCACCCCTTGCGCCAGGTCAACGACTGGTTGTACCAGAGACAGCGCGTGTCCAGACAAATGTTGCCGCCGATCGTTCCCATGTTGCGCAAAACGGGCGATGCAACGGTAGCCGCCGCTTCAGTCAGCACCGAGTATCGACGGCGTAACAACTCCGAATGTTCGATCGTGGTAAGAGATGTCAGCGCCCCAATCTCCACGCCACTTCCCTTCTGCTCATGGATTCCCTGCAACTCGGCGATATGGCGGACATCGAGCACATATTCCGGCTCAAACAGCTTTTGCCGCATGGAGGGAATCAGGTCTGTGCCGCCGGCGACAATGCGGATGCGGGACGACGAGCCGGTCGCGTGTTTCGCCAGATATCCGAGAGCATCATCCAGCGACCGCGGTCGCAACAGCCTGAAGTCGGCAAGACTCAATCGTCACCTCCAGCCGCGGCGGGCGCTTCCCTGCGCGACGGATCCAGCGGATGCCGCTCCGGACCTTTGCCACGGAACCAAAGAGATCCTCCATGTTCGCGAAAACGCGTGGGTGACGTGGGATCGATTCCTTCTGTCAGGTTGATATGCTTGGCATTTCTCTTGGCCCGTAAAGCCGCCAGTACCCGCTCCGGCGTAAACGGGGACTCATGCAGCCGCACACCGACGGCATCGTAAATGGCGTTCGAGATGGCAGGAATCGTCGCAGCCAGCGAGCCTTCGCTGCATTCCTTCGCACCGAACGGACCTTCGGGATCGATGCTCTCAACGATGATGGCCTCAACTTCCGGCGATTCTACCGATGACGGGCTGCGATATTCGAGCAAGCCCGGATTCATCAGCATGCCGTCTTTCCAGACCATTTCTTCGGTCAGCGCCTGGCCCATGCCCATCCAGACCGAGCCGATGATTTGTCCTTCAACCGAAACCGGATTCAACGCTCGACCGCAATCGTGCGACGCCCAAACTTTGTGTACCGTAACCTCCCCGGTTTCCTCGTCAACACTTACTTCAGCAACCTGGGCTGAGTAGGAGTAAGCCGGCGATGGTCCGACGCCAGCCCCTTTGTGCTTGCCACCACGAGCCTCGGTAGGTGGCGCGTAAGATCCGGTGCCGCTGAGCGCGCCGTGGAAGTCGATGGCCGCGACCACCGCTTCTTCAAACGACAGCTGATCTTTGGGGCCTTCATCTTTGCGTTTCTGTTGCAGGGAGCCGCGGAGGATTTGACCTTCGACATGGCCGGAGACAGAAGCCGTCGAGCTTCGCTCGACCAGAGGGCCAAGGGCGGCCGTCCCCACGTGGCCATTCTTGCGGGTGACTCTATCATCCCTGAAAACCAGTTCTGCCGCTTCGCAGGCCATCTTGCGTGCGGCGGCCAGCGCGATCTGCTTCTTCACATCCTGCGCCGCGCGCAGTGTGGCGTTGCCGTTCATGAAAGTCACGCGGCTGGAGTACGAGCCGATGTCAATCGGCGTCAGGTCGGTGTCCGCCGCGATAACCTTGACGCGCCCCAGCGAACAGCCGAGAGCCTCAGCTGTAATCTGCGCGACCATGGTGTCCGAGCCCTGGCCTATATCCGACGCGCCGGTATAAACCACCACGCCGCCGTCGCGGTCAATCTTGATGTTGACTGTGGAGTGCGGCATGTCCGAACGGATAATCGAGTTTGCCGCGCCACTGACATAGTGACTGCACGCGACACCCAGGCCTCGCCCCTTGGGCATCTTTCCCTTACGCTCTTTCCAGCCGGATCGCTCAACCACTTTCTCAATGCACTCGGGCAGTCCGTAGCTTTGCACTCGCAGTCCGTTCACCGTGATGCAGGGCGGTTTGAGCAGATTGCGCTGGCGGATTTCCGCCGGATCCATGCCAATCTTGATCGCCAGTTCATCAAGTTGGCTCTCGAACGCAAAACGGACGTTGACCGTCCCATGTCCCCGCATGGCGCCGCAGACGGGCTTGTTGGTCAGCACACGGTAACCGTCGTATTGAATATTGGGAATATCGTAGAGCGCGCCCAGCAGCGCACCGGAGTAAAGAATGGTGACCACGCCGTAGGAACAGTAAGCGCCGCCATCCTGCACCACGCGCGCTTTGACGGCGGTAATACTGCCGTCGTTCTTAACACCCGTCTTGAGATCGACAATGGTGCGCGGACGCCCGCGGTGTGCCCAGAAGACTTCTTCGCGCGTATAGGTCACTTTCACCGGCGCTTTCGCCTTGCGGGCGGCGATCGCGGCGATGATTTCGAGTGGGATTACCTCGCTCTTGCCGCCAAACCCGCCACCCACCAGCGGCTTGATCACGCGAATCTGCGACATCTGCATTTCCAGCACTAGCGACAATTTGTGCTGTAGGTAATAAGGAACCTGAGTCGAAGACTGTACGATCAGGCGGCCGGGATTGCCGGTCTGCGGGTCGATCTCGAACGCGGCCAGCGTGGCGTGCGGTTCCATGGCGGCGTGAGTGACTTCGTTGGCAATGAAGCGGGCTTCGGCAATCTGGTCGGCTTCGGCAAAGCCTTTCTCAGGATCGCCGAACACGTGGTGGTAGTCTTTCTCGATGTTATTCGGCTTGTTGTCGTGGATCAGATTGGTCTCGGCCCTCATGGAGTCTTCCGGGTCGAAATAAGCCGGCAGGACCTCGTATTCCACGTCAATCAAGTCGAGCGCTTTCTCGGCTGTGAACTCGTCGACGGCCGCGACACATGCGACGTTGTCGCCCACGTAGCGGACTTTGTCGAGCGCCAAGGCATACTCATCATGGCCGACGGGAAGGATGCCGTAGGGATTCGGCGCGTCTCTGCCGACAACCACCGTAACCACGCCATCGAGTTTCTCTGCCCGGCTGGTATCAATGCGCTTGATGCGGGCGTGTGGATACGGCGAATGCAAAATCTTGCCGACCAGCATGCCGGGAGCGGTCAGGTCGTCGGCGTACTTGCCGGAGCCGGTAGTCTTGCCCGCCGCATCGACCATGGCAATGGATTTACCGATGATGGAAAAGTCAGTCATGCTTCACAATCCTCATCTCGCTGCCATCCCCTTCTGCTCCGCCTCAATCGCCGCCTTGATGGCCTGATACATCTGGCTGTAGCCAGTGCAGCGGCACAAATTACTGCTCAGGCCAGCGCGAATCTCGGCTTCCGTCGGGGTCGGGTTCTGCGCCAGCAGATGCTTCACGGTCATCATGAATCCCGGAGTGCAGAAGCCACACTGCGATCCGCCCCAGTCGCCATATGCTTTTTGAATGGCTGCCAGGCTGCCATGTTCGCTTACACCCTCGACAGTGGTAATCTCCTGACCTTCACAACTCGCCGCCAACATGGTGCAGGAAAGCATGGGCATGCCATCCACCTGCACCGTGCAGGCGCCGCAAGAAGAGTCGTCGCAGCCGCGCTTGGAACCAGTAAGGTCAAGATCCTGACGCAGCGCATCGAGCAATAACTTGCTCGGCTCGATCGCAATCTCGTGCGCTCGGCCGTTGACGCGAAGTTCTATGAGTTCTTTTTTCATAGTGCAGCTTCTAGCTTCTGGCTCCAGCCCGAGCAAACCGTCAACCCCGGATATGGGATATTTTCAAACACGTTTTATTTTCGTCTTCAACCAGTAGATCGCGTACAACCAACCAATGACACAGAGTCCAGCCCAGGTAGAGCGAACAAATATTTCGTTGAAGAAGTAGGTTTGCGCTGATGCACGAAGAACCCACAAAACCATCCTGGAGATCGGGCCGACCGCTAAAACGTAAAGGACTGCCTTGAAGCCCTTATTGGATTCTCTCGCTCCTAGATAGATCAGCCCGAGCACGAAGAGGGGAGATGACCAGTTCGCATGGCTTGCTTTAATGGGGCCATGAATCAAGTTCCAAATTAGACCGATCGCGGCGAGGGCACCGAAAAAAATACCGAAAGATACATTCAACGCTGTTAGCCAGTCCGTGTCTAACGCGATTTGTCCCTTTGGCTTTGTCAGGGCCACGGCCATCACTTCCCCGTCCACTTCGGCTGCCGCTTCTCGAGAAACGCGTTGATGCCTTCCTGCGCGTCGCAAGTCCTCATCAACTCCTCGAAGTAAATCTTCTCAGCCCGTGCCAGGCCTTTGTCGAAGTGAATCGAATCCCAGGCGTAGATGGCCTTCTTGGTGACCGCCAGCGCCGCAGGACTAAGTTGCTTCAGCCGCTCCACCGACTCCTGCGCAACCGCGTCAACTTCCACGTCCGGCGCCGCCCAATTCGCCAATCCAATCTCCGCCGCTTCCCTGCCCGTAATACTGCGCCCGGTAAGCACCAGGTCGGCCGCCTGTTTCTGGCCGACCAGCGCCGCCAAAGCGGTAACCGCGACCGGCGGATAGCAACCAAGCTTGATTTCAGGAAACCCCCATGTTGCGAGTTCTGAGGTGTAAACCAAGTCGCAGACCATGGCTAACTCCGCTCCGCCCCCGAGACAATGCCCGTGCACGGTAGCGATGGTGACCTTCTTCGAAGCCACTAGCGCCCTTATCACGCTGTGAAACTTGGCGAGCATTTGCTCGACTTTGTCGGGTGTGTGGGCCGCGACATCCACGCCAACGGAAAATGCCTTTTGCGAGCCTGAAACAACTATGCTGACGATCGCCGGGTTCGCCTCAATCTCGGCCAGCGCCGCGGCCAATTCTTCCATCATCAGAATATCGATAACGTTAAGTGGATGGTTTTGCAATCTCAGGCGCGCCACCGGCGGCTGCAACTCCATTTCGATCCGCGATTTTGTGATCGTCGCCGTACCCATAATGAACTCTGCCAATCCCGATTCGAGTAGGCGGAACTGCGGAGCAAATCAACCGCCGCAACGGTTATGGAAATAACTGCGGAGCTTTGCTATGCAGGCTCGCGAGACCCCGACCAAGCGCCTACAAATTGATCGCCGACTTCCTGACTTCACCAATCGAAGCCAGTGGGTCGCGCGCTCCTTCCTTCGGCGCAATCCATTTCTTTTCGTTAGCGATGATGTCGAGCAGTAACTTCTTGTCTTCCGCTGTCGGCATGTACTCCTTCACGTGCTGCTCGTAAGCTTTATCGTCCAACCACTCTCCGGTCTGCGCGTGGAACTTCTGCCCAGCCCAGCGCCCGATATTGCGGTTAAACTTGATATGTGGGGCGTAAAGCTTTGATTGACCTGGCTTTAACACGCTATTGAAACGTTCAATCAGGCCCGCCACTTCGTCCCGGTAAAGCTGCCGGTTGTAGTCGTTCAACTCGTCAACGTTCGCCGCTTCGGTGTTCTTGGGCTCGTCATAGCGGCCCTTGATGCCCCAGACATAAGCCCAATGTGCCGACGACGAATGATCCGTACCGAACAAGTCGTAGGAACTCGAAATCCACTTATTGAGATAACGCTGAATCAGCCATCCCGGAATCACTCCCGCTTCCACGATTCGCCGCAGGCCGTCGTTCCCCGTGCCCATGTGGAACGCTTCTTCGCGCAGCATGTACGACATCGACCGGCCCAGCGGTGCGAACGCCGAATACTTCAACATCTGCAACTGAAACTTACCGTCCCGATCAACAAAATCGGTGTAAGTAAAAAAGTCCATCCAGTTGTCCACGTCGACGTTGAATGCCCCCAGCAAACGCTTGTTCTCGAATGCTCGCCGCTCCAGCATCTTCTGCGCTTCCACTTTGCCGGAATAACCGAAGTGCGCGATCAGCAAGGCGCACATCTGCCAGCCATGACGCATCTCTTCGATCATCACGCGGGTGATCGCGCTGCGGTCCCAGTCAGTGGGCGCGCTCTCGAACAAGTTGCGCTGTTGCTCGACACTGGCAAATTCCGTGTCGCCCTGGTAGACGATCAGGTTAATCAGGGCGTCGCGCATCTGCTGTGTGGGCACCTGGCGCAGGTTCTCCCATTTCCTTTTGCCCTGGAAGGCGCCAAACTGAATTTCGTCAGTTTCAATGGCGCCGTAGAGAGTGTCGAACTTGAAGTCGGCAATCTCCTTGTGATTGACGCCGATATCTTTCCGCCAATCATCAAACAACCCGACCCAATCGCTGAAAGTTCCGATTTTTGCTACTTTTCCCGGCATTGTATTAGTCCTTTTTATTCATCACAGGGAGCACAGAGTACACAGGGTTTTTCTCTGTGATTCTCTGTGTCCTCTGTGGTTCATGCTTTATCCCAGGTTCATCCAGACGGTTTTGTTCTCGGTGTAGTGTTCCAAAGCTCTTTCGCCCAGTTCCCGGCCCAAGCCGGAACTCTTATAACCCCCGAAAGGCATGGCCGCGTCCATCAAGCCATAAGTGTTGATCCACACCGTTCCGGCTTTAAGCTGCCGCGAAACCAAATGTGCTTTCTTCAAATCACGCGTCCACACCGCCGAAGCCAGCCCATAGGGATTCTGGTTGGCCTGCGCGATGGCCTGATCGACGTCATCAAAGCTGATTGTCGCCAGCACCGGCCCGAAAATCTCTTCCTGCGCGATCTTCATGTTATTGTTCACGCCGCTGAAAATCGTCGGCTCGATGAAATATCCCTTGCTGCCATCCACCGTAATGCGATTTCCCCCGGCAACCAGCTTCGCGCCTTCCTTCTTGCCCGCCTCAATGTATCCGAGAACTGCGTTCATCTGTTCCTGGCTGACTATGGCGCCCATTCGAGTCTTGGGGTCGAGCGGGTCGGCCGGCCGCATCTTGCTGGCACGCGCCACCAACTTCTCCAGGAACTCGTCCTGCACTTTGCTCTCGACAAACAACCGCGACCCCGCGTTGCAGACTTCGCCCTTCCCGTAGAAAATCCCCGTGATGGCGCCTTTCACCGCGTTGTCAATATCGGCATCCGCGAACACGATATTGGGAGACTTGCCCCCCAGCTCCAGCGTGATGCGTTTCATAGTGTCGGCGGCGCCGCGCATGATTTCCTTGCCGACTTCAGTCGACCCCGTAAACGCAATCTTGTCGATCCCGGGATGGCGCACCATGGTGCGTCCCACTTCCGAGTTTCCGGTGATCACATTAATCACGCCTGCCGGAACTCCCGCTTCTACCGCCAATTCTCCGAAGCGCAGCGCAGTCAGCGGAGTAAGACTGGCCGGTTTCCAAACCACGGTGTTGCTGCAAGCCAGCGCCGGACCAAGTTTCCACGAAGACAGTAACAGGGGAAAGTTCCAGGGCACGATCATGCCCACCACACCTAGCGGTTCGCGCAGAGTGTAAGTGAATGCGGTCTCGAACGTGTTGACCGTTTCACCGTGAATTTTCGTCGCCCAGCCAGCGTAATAGCGCAGGACGTCGATGACCATGGGCATATCGACGTAGCGCGACTCGAAAATCGGTTTTCCGTTGTCCAGCGTCTCCAGTTCGGCGAATTCGTCGATGTTCTTTTCGAGCAGATCCGCCAAGCGCCAGATGAGGCGCCCGCGCTCGCTGGCCGACATTTTCCGCCAGGGTCCGGAACGGTCCTCGAAGGCCCTGCGGGCCGCGGCCACAGCCCGATCTACGTCATCAGACGATGCGGAAGCAATCTGGGTCAACACTTCCCCCGTCGCCGGATTCGAAGTGTCGAACTTCTTTGCCGTTTCCACCCACTGCCCGTCAATCAACAAGCGGCCGGGGGAGAGCTTCGTTTTCGTAGCAGTCAGCATTCATTTCTCAATTCTTATAGTTGATGGAGGCCGGGCGTCCCCGTCCGGCCTCCGTTGTTCGAGTTCTATTTCGCTTTGAACACTGCCGGCCGTTTCTCCACGTAAGCCGCCAGACCTTCCTTGGCGTCTTCGCTTTGGAAAAGCAACTGCTGGTTCTCGCGTTCGACGGCCAGCGCCGACTCCATGGGAATCTCCCACCCGGTCTGCACCGCGCGCTTGATTCGTCCCACCGCTTTGGAAGCTTTGTTCGGCGGGCAGAACTGGCGCGCGTACTCCATAAGGTTGTCCATGAAACCGTCGCGCTCGAAAATGTCGTTGATAATGCCCAGCTCTTTGGCCTCTTCGAACGAAAAGGTGTTGCCGGTGACCATCAATTCAATGGCCTTACTTTTCCCTACCATCCGCGACAGGCGTTGTGTCCCGCCAGTTCCCGGGAGCACGCCCAGGTTTACTTCCGGCAAGCCGATCTTCCCCGCATCCTGACGAGCAATACGGATATCGGCCGCCATAGCGATCTCGAGACCCCCGCCGACGCAATGCCCGTTAATGGCCGCGATCACCAGTTTCGGCGTGTGCTCCAGTCGCAGCAGAGTCTCATTCGCGTGCAAGCAAAAGTAATACTTGAACGTGGGATCGACGCTTGACAGCATCTTGATGTTGGCGCCAGCGGAGAAAAACTTGTCTCCCGATCCCGTAAGTACGATCACATAGACGTCATTGTCCATGCGGGCTTTAAGAATCGCCTCATCGAGCTGGCGGTTCATCTCATAGGTGTAAGTGTTGGCGGGCGGATCGAACATCTCGATCACCGCAACCCCACGATCCGTGCGGTAGTTGATGAGTGTCTTGGTGGTCTCGCCGGCGGCCGGCGATAGCGTAGTAGCCATATCAAAACTCCTTTTCGCAATTCATGGAATTTGAGTTCAGTTTACTGATCTCTTCTTTCGCTTCTTCTTGCGCGCGGCAGTTGCACCCACACCACGAAGAAATATATCGCCCATCCTGCCGGCGATCTCTTCAGCGTCAGCGTCTACCCGCGGGTTGTACCAGGTGTAAATCCAATTCATCATGCCAAACAAAGTCAATACTGCGAGACGACTCGATCCCTCTAGTTTACGCTCACGTTTGAACTCGTCGAGCAAGCCCACGCAGATTCGATAGTATTCCCGCTTGATGCCAGCGACTTCCGCACCGAAACCATTCTGCAGTACATCGTCCTCGTGGGAGAGGACCTTCATGGCCTTGCGATTCGCGAGAAAATATTGCAAGTGATTCAAAATGAAGATACGGATACGCTGCTCAGGGTCAGACAAGGTTTCCAGCCGCTCTCGCAACCGCTCCACAATGGTAGTGAAAGTCTCTTTCTGGATGAGGTAGAGGAGCTTTTCCTTGGATTCGAAGTAGTAGTAAAGGCCCGACAGCGACATGCCGCTAGCGCGCGAAAGGTCGCGCATCGACGCGCCTGCGTAGCCCTTTTCGTAGAAGACTTCCGTGGCGTAATGCAGAAGCTTGCTCAACCTGCGGTCAAAGCGGGTTTCCGGCTCCGTAGCGTGCGTCAGCACACGACGACGTGCGGGCACCGTAGACGCAACTGACGCAGAGGAGGCCATAGAGTTCGAACGTTCGTTCGAATTATATAACAGAGCGTGGGCGCGGACAAGGGGAGCCCTCCCGCGCTCCGTTGGCTACGATGGAATCTAGTTGCGAATATCGGACAACAGTCGCTCAATTTCTTGCTTTACATCCGCCGGGAGCGGCAGCAGAGGCAGGCGCGCCGGGCCGCCGTAATAGCCATTGAAGTCCATGGCGTACTTGATCCCAGGAATGCCCAGTTCACCTACAACCCGCTGCGCGGCATTGACGATGCGCTGCTGCTTCAGTCGCGCCAGTTCGGCGTCGCCTTCCCTCCAGGCTGCATAAATCTCATAGCACGCGGTCGGGGCCAGATCCGCGAAAGCCAGGATCGCCCCTACGGCTCCGGCGTTCAGCGACGGTTCCAGCTTCTGCGCCGCTCCCACCAACACTTGAAAGCCGACTTCTTTCTGGCGGGTCTTCAGCCCGCTGACCACGCTGACCGCAGTCGACGAGGGCCTCGATGTACCTGCCAGCGCCCCGATCGATACCAGTTCCCCGTTCCCCTTTGCAGCTGCGCTCAACATGCGGGGGGTGACTGCTTCGAAGGTCTCGGTCACG
>Ga0207057_1042_pt2 | contig 35177 bp, 26 predicted proteins | sample Alteio_BWMinCont_33_FD_153265 | JGI IMG/M metagenome (GOLD analysis project Ga0207057, IMG submission 153265) | Enriched cells from forest soil in Barre Woods Harvard Forest LTER site, Petersham, Massachusetts, United States -... | ecosystem: Environmental > Terrestrial > Soil > Temperate forest >... | reverse complement strand
TCCAAGGTGGAGGCCGGCAAACTCGAACTCGAAACCATCGAGTTCAGCCTGCCGGGCTGCGTGGGCGAGATCATGAAGACCATGGCCGTCCGGGCCCACCAGAAAGGACTCGAACTGGCCTATGACATAGGAGCCGAGGTCCCCCCACAACTCACTGGCGACCCCGGCCGGCTGCGCCAAGTTTTGACCAACCTGGTCGGAAATGCCATCAAGTTTACCGACAAGGGACAGGTGCTGGTAGAAGTCAAATCAGGCTTGCCAGCCGACGGACGCGCCCAAGTGCACTTCACAGTAAGCGACACCGGAATCGGTATTCCTGAAGACAAACGTCAGGTCATCTTTCAGGCATTCGCACAAGCCGATAGCAGCGTCACTCGCAAATACGGAGGCACCGGTTTGGGGTTGGCCATCAGTGCTCGCCTGGTGGAAATGATGGGTGGAAAAGTATCGGTGGAGAGCGTCATCGGAAAAGGCAGCAGCTTTCACTTTACGGTGCAGTATGGCGTGGCCGAGCCGAATCTCATGGCGCAACCTCCCGCCCAGCTAGAAGAACTTAGAGGCGTGCCCGTCCTCGTAGTGGACGACAACGAAACCAATCGCAGTATTCTTCGGAGTATGGCCCTGCAATGGGGCATGCGGGCCTCGGTTGCCGGCAGTGGCGCGGAAGCTTTGGAGGCCCTCAGAACGGCCAAGGCGAGGGGAGACCCCTTTCGCGTAGTTTTGACGGATGGTCGCATGCCCGGAATGGATGGCTTCGAGTTCGCTGCCGCCATCCAGCACGACTCCGCTTTAGCCGGACCCGACATCCTTATGTTGACTTCTGCCGGTCAGCCCGGAGAGGGAGCGCGCTGCCGCGAGCTGGGCATCGCTGCTTACTTGCTCAAGCCCGTGCTCAAAGATGATCTGCTGGCTGCGCTTTTGGCCGCCCTCGGCAAGCAGGCAGCCCCGGCCGCAAACGTCCCGTTGGTAACTCGCCATAGTCTGCATGAGTCCGCCGTCCAGTTGCAGGTGCTGGTGGCTGAGGATAACCCTGTCAACGAAGCAGTGATTGTGCGTGTACTCGAAAAGATGGGCCACTCCTCCACCGTGGCCCATAACGGACGCGAAGCGTTAACGCTGGCCACCAATGGCAGCTTCAACGTGGTTTTCATGGACGTGCAAATGCCAGAAATGGATGGCCTGGCTGCTACTCGAGCCATCCGCGAAAGCGAAAAGATCAGCGGTACGCATCTACCGATTTTCGCCATGACCGCCCACGCCATGACAGGTGATCGCGAGCAGTGTCTGGACGCGGGTATGGATGGCTATATTACCAAGCCGCTACGCTTCAGCGACGTCCAGCAGACCCTCATCGGAGTAGCGCGGGAGCTTCGCACCCCGGTTCCGCCAGAGGTGAACAATTCATGGGACAAAGCGGCCGCGCTCGATCGCCTCGAAGGCGACGAGGAACTGTTGCGCGACATCTGTCAGATTTTTCTCGAAGAATCGCCCAAACTGATGACCCGCTTGCAACAAGCCCTCCAGCAGGACGATTCCGAAGCGGTGTCTCGCGCTGCCCACAGCTTAAAGGGCGAAACCGGCTATCTGGGAGCCGGCAATGTCTGCCTAATCGCAAAACAATTGGAGACTATGGGTCGCAACCAGGAACTAGCCCAGGCATCCCCCGTACTTGAGCAGCTGCAAAAGGAAATGGCAACCCTCAGGTCCGCTGTGCGGCAAGCCGCCGGGGTGCGACCGTGAAAGTCTCCGACGATCTGGCCTACTCCGCGATAAATCCTGCGCAGCCACCCTCGAATCTTGATTCCGTGCTGGTGGCCGAGGATGGCCCGATTTTTCTGCGAATTCTCCAGAATTGGTTTCAAAAGTGGGACTATCGCGTAACTGCCGTAAAGAACGGCGTCGACGCATGGGAAGCGTTGCAGCAGCCCACAGCTCCGCCTATGGCCATTCTTGACTGGATGATGCCGGGCATGGATGGGATTGAAGTCTGCCGCAAAATACGCTCTCGCCCGCAGGCTCCTTACTGCTATGTGCTGCTGCTGACTGCCAAAGACAACATAGAAGACGTGGTCACCGGCCTTGACGCGGGCGCGGATGACTATCTCACAAAGCCTTTTGATGTGGACGAACTGCGCGCGCGTATTCGGGCCGGCAAACGCATCCTGGAACTCCAGGCGGCTCTCATCCGTGCCCACGATACTCTGCAATACGAGTCCGCCCACGATCCTCTCACCGCTCTTTGGAATCGCGGTGCCATCGTCGGCTTTCTGAAAAACGAAGTGGAGCGTCAGCAAAGATCAAGCCAGCCGCTGGGAGTGATGATGGCCGATGTCGACCATTTCAAGAAGATCAACGACACCTACGGCCACCTGGTAGGTGATGCAGTGTTGAAGGAAGTGGGTCGCCGCCTGGCGGATGGAGTGCGCAGTTATGATTCAGTCGGTCGCTACGGTGGAGAGGAATTTCTCGTCATCGTTCCCGGATGCAAGGCTGCAGACCTGGTCACTAGCGCCGAACGCCTGCGCAGCTCCATTGCCGAATCCAGCTTTGAAACCAGCGCCGGCCCCCTGGCGGTCACCCTCAGCGTTGGCGCTGCTTCCGGTAGCAACGACGGGCTTCGACAGGATATCGAACTGTTGTTGCGCGCGGCCGACCGCGCACTCTACGTCGCCAAAGCTGAGGGACGCAATCGGGTGGCAGTAGCTCCAGCCGTTCAGACCGCTGCCCACGTTGAATAGGACCAGTCGTGGATGATCTGATTCACTCGCGACCCGCTGTGCCTGGGGCGCTGGACCCGCCTGTCAGTCTGCTGAACTCGTCTGCTCGAGAGCGGTTGGTGGGCTCCATGCCTCTGGCAGTTCGAGGTCTGGCATCGGAGCGGCTGCAAACAGTTGTTGACACGGCTTGGCCAGCCAGCGGGCCCAACGAGCTGACCGGGAGAGGCGAGCGCTGTCCGTGGCGATTCCTGTATCCGCATACATCTGTCGGTAGATTTTCGAGATCAAGATGAAGGCAAGGCGGGCGCGCAGGGATTTTATGAACCGGGACCGTGTCCAAATGTACTTCAAACTGTAGAAAGTATCCCAAACAGATTGCGTGCGCTGCCGAATTTCCTCCCCAGACATAGTTGGATGGGGCCAATAGAGCTTGGGCCGGAGCGCTGGTGGAATGAGCCAGCGTCGGGTAATCGGAATGCCTGCGATGTTCACTGGAGATGCCTCCATGGTTTGCTCCCAGCGGATAAAGTCCACGGTTCCAGGATAGGGAGTCAGCATCACAAATTGCGCAAACGCAACTTCACTTTGAGCTGCCGCCAAGGCGGTGGCGTCGAACGTCTCCGGACGGTCACTGGGGAGGCCAAAAATAAAAGAGCCGAGCACGTATACGCCGTGGCGACGGAAGGTTCGCAGTCGCTCGACCAGATCCTCCCCGGCCGCATTGAACTCCTTGTAAACGTCCTTCAATCCTTCTGGAGTCACGGACTCCACTCCGACCAGCGCACCCTTGATGTTTGCCGCCCGCATGGCATCGAGGAACTCTGTGTCCTCCGCTGCTTCCATTGTGATCTGCGTAAAGAAGATCGTGTCTGGCGGGAGCTTAGCCAGGCGCGCCATCAGTTCGAAACGCTCCGCCCGGATGGCTTTGAGTTCATTGAGCCGGTGAGTATTGTGCTGCTCCGCAGCGAGGCGCAGATCAGTAAGCGTCACCGGATAAAAATTGTCGTCGGCCAGTGCGATAAAGCGGAAGCCGAGTCGTCGCAGTTGAACGATCTCTTCCACCACCACGTCCGACGCACGCTGCCGCGGCCGTTGTCCATCCGTGCGCCAGACCGAGCAGAAAGAGCAATGTTTGGGGCAACCGCGAACGGTCTGTACCGAAGCCCACATGTAGCTCTTCCGTGGTACCAGGTCCCAACGCGCAGACAGAAATTCCGAGGCCTGAATCCGCCCTCCCTCGTAAATCAACTGTGGGGTCCCGCTGCAGCAATCCGACAATACCTTCGCCCACATTACATCCCCGTCGCCTTTTACTACTGCATGTGCACCACCAAGCTGGTGCGCTTCGGTTGGGTAGAGGGTCGCGTGGATGCCTCCGAACACCACGTGCGCGCCACGATCTCGGGCCATTCTCCCAATTTCGTAGCCGCGAAGTGCGTTCGCTGTGTGAATGCCGATGCCGACAATATCGCCAGCCTGAATATCGAGTGGGTCCACGGCCTTGAGTGTTTCATCGACCAGGGAGGGGTCGCCGAAGCTCGCGGGTGTCGCCGCGGCTAAGACATACAGCCAGCGGGGCGTAATGACAGCTGTGCCGAAGGATACTTCGCTTGGGTTAATGAGGTGAATACGCACGCCGCTTCGACCTCCTTGGCTCAGACCGGGAGACGCAGGGCTGCTTCGAAAGTTGAACAATTGCCGTTGGCTGGTTCAATGCGGATAGACCTAATACCGCCGTCATACTGTCATGTTGCCTCGCCTGTCCTTCCTCTTGCCCGAGTCCGCGGCAAGACCCTCGCTGGCGACCAGCGTAAATGCTAAGAGAACCTCTGTCTGTTCAATTTGGTACACGCTGGCGCAAACTGACAGCGCAACCATGCCTGCTGCTGAGATCAGGGCTCAACTTTCTGCCGTCAACCGGCGGTGACGACGCGGGTTAATGCGGGGTAAGCCGGTGCTAAGCTCAAATTGCTTTGTCGGAAGGCATCGCGGGTCGGGAACGCAGACGGCGACGAGCGGGACATCTGCCGCTTTTGCGGAAAGGAGCGCAAGTGCGACACTTACGTTCGGACAAAAATCCAAACCGTCACGAAACGGTTTATCAGTAGCTGTTATTGAACAGGAGTGCACTCAACGGCGCGACGCTTGGCGGATCGCAATGGCCTGACAGCTAGCCGAGCTGTTTCCCGGGCGATAGCACGTCCGTGGGTCACATAGCACGGACGGGCTATTCACAAAAAATGTCACCGCACTTAAGGTCATAGGTGAGCAGTTCTGGGGGAGGGCTGCCCGGGCGTCCAATGACTCGCAAGAGTCGGGACGCCTGTTAATTTTTGCAGCGCCGTTTTTCTCCCCGGCATTTCTCCGCATTAAAGCCGTTCTCGCAGATCTTTGGCCCCTTTTCCTGCGTATGGCCCTTCGGAACGATCAGTACGTCGAAATCGTAAAGTTCACCGTGATCCGCGCTTCAGTCTCTACCGCCTGATTGCCCTGGTAATACGGCTTGAAGTGCCACTGCTTCACGGCTTCCCGGGCGGCTGCAGCTAGAATGGTCGGTCCGCTGATCACGTGCAGATCCTCGATGTTTCCTCCCTTGTCGATCAGCGCTTGCAGCACTACCGCTCCCTGAACCTTCATTTGCTTGGCCAGCAGCGGATAACTCGGTTCTACGGTGCGCGTAACCCTTGCAGTCGCAGTCTGCGAAAGGCTTACGTGCGAGTCCGAATTTTCCGGCTGGCTGGTTGTGGGAGCGGACACCGGCGTCTGCCCACCCGTCGCCGAGACGGCGGGCTGCATCTCTACTTTGACGGAGTTCGGGGATGGAGCCAGAGGCTGATGCTGATTGCCTGCAACCACCTCGACTTGCAAAGGCGGCAGCACCGCGCGATCGGTCGCGGTAATCATCGCCCCCCCGTCAGCAGGAGGGTTTTCTGCGGCCGCCGGCACCCGCGAGGCTACTCGCTTCTTTGTAGGAGACGGAAGGGCGGCGGGCGCTACAACTTCCACAGAAGGCAGGGAGGGGGCAGGGCCGGGCGGCGGCGCGGCGCTTTGATGGCTGGCTTCGGAGTCGCTAGCAGCACTGGTTGCGAACCACAGTTGCCGGTCTTTTACGAAGAGGACCACCACAGCTGCCAGCAAGACAGCCAGGGCAAGCAGCATACGGCGGCGCTGCTTGACATCACTCCGGGGCGCGAGGGGAGGACTTTGCTCCTCAAGACTGCCGTCGTCCTTCAGGGTGATGGGCATAGGTAAAAGTATCCGCCTGGTCGCACCTAGTATGCCCTGAAATCCCGGCCAAATCTACTGTTTGCTGGCCCATCACGCCCGCGAGGGACGTTAACAGGCAAGTTGTTCCCGCGTCAGCTTGAGTCCGTTAAGGTTGCCAAGCACGGTGACCGCAACTGAATCCGTATGGAAGAACTCGTTGGCCAGATCCCGTAGTTCCTCCGCTGTGACGCTCTCAATTTTCTCCAGCAGCTCATCCATGCTGTAGAAGTGGTCGAAGTACATCTCTTGCCGCGCCAGATTCGACATGCGCGCAGTTGAAGACTCCAGCGACAACATCAGGCTGCCTTTCAACTGGTCCTTGGACCGTCGCAATTCTTCCGCAGGCACCGATTCCGATTTTAACTTTCTGAACTCGGACACAATGCACTGCACCACCTTGGCTGCGGATTCCCGTGAAGTTCCGGCATACACCGACAGGCAGCCGGTGTCGCGATACGGGCTGAGATCGCTATAGATGGCGTACGCCAACCCCTGCCGCTCACGAATATTCTGAAACAAACGCGAACTCATGCCTCCGCCCAGCAGCGTGTTGAGAATGTAGGAAGCGTGGCGCTTCTCATGGGCAATAGGATGCGACGGCACGCCCACGCAAATCTGTACCTGCTCCAGCGACTTCTTGTTGCGCATGATGATGCGCGGCACAATCCGGGGCTGCGGACTGTGAAAGCCGTTCTTCACCGGTTTCATGTGTTGAAAATGCCGGTTTACCAGCTCCACGAACTCTTCGTGCTTCAGATTTCCGGCCGCGCAGATGATCACATTGCCGGGGGCGAACCGCTCAGCATAAAAGTCCAGTACCGGGTCCCGTTCGAATTTCTTCACTGTCGTCTTGGTGCCCAGGATCGGTCTTCCCAGCGGGTGGTCTTTCCAGAAGTTCTGCGTGAAAATCTCATGCACAAGATAGTCGGGACTATCCTCGTCCATTTTGATTTCTTCCAGAATCACGCCGCGTTCTTTTCCAATGTCCTCGGCAGTAAAGACCGGATTCAGCACCAGGTCGCTGAGCACGTCCATCGCGATCGGCAAATGCTCATCCAGAACTTTTACGTTGAAGCAGATGCATTCTTTCGCGGTGAAAGCGTCCATGCCTCCGCCGATGGAGTCCACTTGGCGTGCAATGTCCTCCGCCGAGCGATGCTTGGTGCCCTTGAACACCATGTGCTCAATGAAATGGGAAATGCCATTCCATTGCGGATCTTCATCGCGCGACCCGCTCTTGATCCAGATCCCGATTGACACCGAACGGATGTGCTGCATCTGTTCGGTGATGACGGTCAGCCCGTTGGGCAACACTTCGCGGCGAATGTTGCGGATTTCTTTAACCATGTTTCTTTTCCCCGGACGGGCGAGATGCGAAAAGCAAAAAATACTCCGTCAATTGTTACACACTGACGAGTCGCTCCATCAGTCGATCGTTATATCTGTAGAATCAATAAGTTAAGCGCTGGTGGTAGTGTTCTTGCCCGGTTTCCCTGGCTCTTCTCCACTCGCAGTCCTCTACAATCAAAAGGGAACATACTTTAGATGCATGACTGAACCCAAAAAAACCACCCTATTGGGCCTTACGCTCCAAGAGCTTACGCAAATGGCCGAGGAATCCCGTCAGTCCGCATACCGCGGGCGCCAACTCTTTGAAGCCATCTATGCCCGCAGAATCGAGGCCGCGGAACAGATATCCACCCTTCCACAGGGTTTTAGGGCCCAGTTGAACCAAAGCGGAATCACCATCGGTTTACCGAAGATTGCCAGAAAGTTCGCTTCCCGGGATGGCACCGTGCGTTACCTGGTCGAACTTGCCGACGGTCAAACGGTGGAGACGGTTTGGATGCCCGAAGGGGACAGTGGCGAAGCCGGCGATGGCAGCGAAGCCGGCAGTGAGGCGCTTGAAACCACCCGCCTCTGGAATCGCAGCACCATTTGCGTTTCCAGCCAGGCCGGCTGCGCCGTGGATTGCCAGTTTTGTCTTACCGCGCTGCTTGGCTTGAAACGCAATCTCACCGCCGGAGAGATTGTTGGCCAGGTTTGTGCCGTCTTGAACGATCAGCAAGCCTCTCCGCCCCAGTCGCGGGTGAATATCGTCTTCATGGGCATGGGCGAGCCATTCTTGAACTATGACAACTTTATGAAGGCGGCGCGACTGCTGGTCGAAGGGGTCGGCATCGCGGAATCACGCATGACCGTCTCTACCGCCGGCATCGTTCCCCGCATCTACGATTTTGGAGCCGAACCTATCCGCCCGAAACTGGCAATTTCGCTGAACGCATCCAATGACGAGTTGCGGACGCGCCTCATGCCCATCAACCAGAAGTGGAACTTGCAACAGTTGATCGCCGCCGCTCGTGACTTTCCCCTGAAAAATCGGGAGAAGGTGACCTTCGAGTATGTTCTGCTGGATGGAATCAACGACACTCCGCAAAACGCCCGCGAACTTGTGGAGTTGATTCGAGGCTTGCGCGCTAAGATCAACCTGATCGCCCTGAACCCCGGCCCCGGGGTCGCATTTCAAACGCCCTCGGATGCGCGCGTTTCAGAATTTAAAGAAATCCTGAGGACGGCAGGGGTTCCCGCGTTTGTCCGGCGTCCTCGCGGACGCGACATCTACGCCGCCTGCGGTCAGCTGAAACGTACTCTCGAATCCGGCGCCGCTTAGGAAACCCCCGCCGCCCGCGCCTGGGTCCGCGATGCCAACGACTGATTTCGCGCAGCCACTGGTAGTTCGATACGGAATTTAGCCCCGCCTTCCGGGCAGTTCTGGCACAGGATTTTCCCTTGGTGCTCCTGCACGATGCCGTAGCAGACGCTCAAGCCCAAACCCGCTCCCTGTCCCACTGGACGCGTCGTATAAAAAGGATCAAACACCCGGTCTGGCTCTTGCAGGCCGGGGCCGTTGTCCACAAACTCTATCACCACCGTGCCGTTGATTGATCGGGTGCTCACCGTGAGTGACCCGCCGGTCTCCGCCATCGCATGAAGAGCGTTGTTGGTGATGTGCAGACACACTTGCAGAAGTTGGTTCGAGTCGCCCATGACTCGCGGAAGATCACTGGCCAGGTCGGTGTGCACCTGGACGTTGGCCGTCCGCAACTGCGGGGGATACAGCTTCACCGCCGTCTGCACCATGGCATTGATGTCCAGCGAGGTCTTGTCGGCCGGCACCTGCTTGGCAAAACTCAAGAGACTTGAAACCAGTGTCCGGGTGCGGCGTATCTGGTGTTCGATTTTCTGCGCCAGCGAGCGTTGTTCACCGTTCAAAGAAGTTGCAGTCAGCAATTCCGAGTAGCCCAGCATCGCGGTCAGGGGGTTGTTCAATTCGTGGGCTGCGCCTCCCACCAGTTGCCCCAGTGATGCCAGTTTCTCTGACTGCACCAGTTGTGCCTGCACCCGTCTCAGGTTTTCGAAGGAATGCTGCGATACCTGCAGCAGGTGCAGCAATTCACGGTCGAGGAGATGTTGCTTCAAGAATACCAAGGTGCCCAACACCAGCATGCTGGACAAAGTCACAAACAGTCGGAACATCCGCACCCGTTGCGGCGTCGTTACGTCGAACACCGACCAGGCTGCCAGCAAGGGAAGGGAAGAAACCGTAATCATTCCCAGCCGCGCCACCCAGACTCCATGGCCGTTGGAGTCGCCTGAAGGTCTCTGCTGCGGCGCCGATTCCAGTGCGCCTAGTCCAATCCAGGTTACCCACGCCATGGATGCTGCCAGCGGCACGTCGTACACGCTGCCTGAAAAATAAACGTTTCTTTCGATGGCCCAATTCGCCAGGTAGGAACTCAAGCTGTAGGTCAACGTACAGCCGAACCAGCTGGCATAGACAGTTCTCCAGGAAGCCTGGCTGCGGCTCCACAACACCGCCAATCCGCCCAGGAGAACGATCTTCTCGATCAGATACAGGATGTTTAGATTATGTTCGTAGAGTGTTTCCTCCCGGAACACATACTGCCAGGGAATTACCGTGACCACGTACAGGTACAGCCACCAGATCAGGAGCATCGAAAAATCGAGCAATCCCAGGCGAGTCGTACGATTGTCCTGCGCGACCTGGGGCTGCATCGCCAGTGCCGCTGTCATCGGGACCAGGTGTAGAAAGAGGACCACATCTCCAGCGAACGGTGTGGGAACGTCTTTTCTCAGAAACACTTCGAAATAACACCAAAGACCTTGATAGGCGAGCCAGAACGATAACCCCAGCGTCATCATCGCCCAAAACATCCGCGAGCGCCCCCGGCTCGCCCAGGCCACCAGCAACAGTGCCGCGGTTCCTGAGAGCAGCAACAAGAGCTGGGTAAGGTCACTCAGCGCGATAAGCACAAACCCCTGCGGCAGCACCAGGGATGCGGCCGCCTGCGCGCACAGCAGGCCTGACGCCGTGAAAATCCACAGCTTGGAGCGCCTCGACATACGTTGACATTGTAGAGGGAGGACACCGCGGTGAAAGTTACTTGGGTAATCTGCCGCCGCACCAAGCCGGGAAGCGCTCTATCCTGCTGAAGACTCCGAAGGCACTGCTCTGCCGAAGTTTCGCTTGCTCTTCGGTGACATAATAAATAACATTCGTGGCACCACTTCTCTCACACGGACGTACTCCATTGCCGTTTCGAGCAGTTAGAGATCGGTTCCTTTGGAGGCTGCGGGCCCCGATGAGTCGCGGCGAAGTTCGCCGCATTGAACGGTGGCTGGCCAGCGCCCGCGTCTTCCTCGCAGTCTCGGCGCTGGTGGCTATCTGGATGGATCCGGGGGAGATTCGCTATTCGCTCTGGGCTTTTGCCCTGCTGGCCTTCTATCTGGCGCAGGGCGTAGTGATCATCATCTTCCTGCGCAGGCGGCAGGAATCCACACCCGCTTTTCGCTTGCTGGTGCATAGCGCGGACATTGTTTGGCCGGCTCTGATTTCGATGTTTGCCAGCGGCCAGAACAATCCGTTCTTCCTGTTCTTCGTTTTTGTCCTGGCGGCGGCGGCCTACCGCTGGGGTCTGTGGGAGACCGTCGGCACCGCCGCCGCTGAAGTCTCCTTGCTCTGGATTGAGGCCTTGAGCTTCCACTGGGGTCTGGTGGCTTGGATCACAGGTCTCGCTGCCCGTTACGGGCTGCCCCCTTTGCGCATTGATCCCCACTCGTTCGAGCCCAAGGGCCTCTTCATGCGTTCCGTTTACCTGTTAGTGCTGGGTTTTCTGCTCGGTTATCTGGCTGAGCAGCAGAAGCAGCTGCGCGCTGAAAAGGCTGTAATCGCCCGTACCCTTGGAAAAGCGCGGGTGGAAGCCGGCGTTGCGGGTACTCTCCATGAGATCGCCAGCGAACTGCTTTCCATGTACCGCGCTCGTCAGTTGGTGATCGCCTCCCAGGAAATCAGCAGTTACCGTGTGTACATCGGCGAATTGAGCTATCCGGAACAGGGAGACGGCTTTCGCTGGCTGGATCCCTCCGACAGCGACCGCCAGATCTACCTGCAAGAATCTCCCTCCGCCGCCTGCTATGCCGAACGCAATGGTTCAGGCGGAGACCGGAGTTTCTCCCTGCTGGCGCTTGACCAGGAAACCAGAATTGACAACGTGAATCCCGGCTTCCTCGAGCCCATCGCCCGCAAGCATGAGTTCGATACCGCCATGATGGTCTCCTTTGTGTTCGGCCAGGAGTGGCGGGGACGTTTATTTTTACTTGATCCGAAACTCACCGGAGAGACCGAAGAGGAACTGCGCTTCCTCCAGGAACTGGTGCACCAGGTCGGACCCGCGGTCTACAACGTGCTCCTGCTGCGCCGCTTGCGCTTGCGCGCCGGTGCCGTGGAACGGGCCCGCTTCGCCCGCGAACTCCACGATGGTGCGGTACAATCGCTCATCGCCGTGGAAATGCAAGTCGACGTCTTGCGCCGTCAGTCCGCCACCAAGCCCGATGTGGTGCCGAAGGAATTGGGGCGCATCCAGGCCTTGCTCCGCGAAGAAGTCCTCAAGCTGCGGGAACTCATGCAGCAGATGAAGACCCTGGATGTAGACTCCAAGAAGCTTCTGGGCGTGATTCACGATACTGTAGAACGTTTTCAGCGCGAAACCGGGATCGTTTCCCGCTTCACATCCGACCTGGAAGAGGTGGATATGCCCCAGCCTGTATGCCGGGAGTTGGCGCGCATCGTTCAGGAGGCTCTGGTAAATGTGCGCAAGCACAGCCAGGCGCGTCAGGTCGGCGTCCGGCTCGGCGCCGGCGAGAACGGTTGGAAGATCGTGATTGAAGATGATGGCCAGGGTTTCCCTTTCACCGGCCGGCTTTCCCATCAACAACTCGACGACCTGGGGAAAGGCCCATTGGTCATCAAGGAACGTGTCCGTTTAATTGAAGGCGAACTCACGATAGAATCAAACCCGGGCCAGGGCTCCCGCCTGGAGATCACCATCCCACAGCAACAAGGCGTTATTCATGGATAACAAGAAAACCACTCGCATCGTCATTGCCGATGACCACCCGATTTTCCGCGATGGTCTGCGCCGCCTTTTGGAAACCGAACCTGACCTCAAAGTGATTGGCGAAGCTTGCGACGGAGCTGAAGCAGTCAAGCTGGCGCGGCAGCTCAGGCCCGACATCCTGTTACTGGATCTCGCAATGCCTCGCCACCCCGGCCTCGAAGCCCTGCGCGAGATGAGCGCTGGTCCAAGCTCGGACGGGGTCCGCGTAATCCTGCTCACCGCGGCGGCCGAGAAGAATCAGATTGTGGAGGCCTTGCAGTTGGGCGCGCGCGGCGTCGTCCTCAAGGACTCCGCCACCCAGTTGCTGCTCAAGGCGATTCACACCGTTATGGCGGGTGAATACTGGGTGGGACGCGAGAGCGTCTCCAACCTCGTGCAATACCTGCGCAACCTGGTTCAGTCCTCCGGCGAAGAAGCTCGCAAAAAGAAATTCGGTCTTACCCCACGGGAACTGGAGATTGTCTCCGCCGTCGTAGCCGGATACTCCAACAAAGAGATCGCGGAATACTTCAAAATCAGCGAAGACACGGTCAAGCATCACCTTAGTAACATCTTTGATAAATTGGGGGTCTCTACGCGCTTAGAGCTGGCCCTGTTTGCCGTCAATCAATCCTTGCCTTTGAAGCCTATCTCCTAGAAGGCATAGCACTTTCGTGCCATTAATCGACCCGACTGGGCTATTGCTTGGTCGCAGGACAAGAACTACCATGGTGGAACCAACTCACAATTCCATTTCCCCTGTGATTGGTGTCACGGGGTTATGCTGTTTCCTGGACGCTGGGGTGTTAGAGGTTCGCTAGGAGGCGAGCTGTGGCAAAGTTCCTGCATCAACTCTGGTTCGACGAACGCGGCCAGGATGTCGCCGAGTATGCGGTGATGTTGGCCGTCGTCCTGGTGATCGTTGTGGGCACAATCCGCTTGATCGGCTCCAATGCCAACAACGTGTTCTCGTCAGTAGCCAGCTCGATTTCTCAGTAGCTCACAGGCGACGCCCCCCGCCCTTCCCGCTGCCTCAGCGTACTCTTCTCGCTCGTCCTGCCTCTGGCCCTCAGCAGTGCACGATCTTAGGACTCTTGATGCCACGCGTGGCATTGCGCGTATCCACCACCAGTTGAGAATCGCGCACGATCCTCGCATAGTCGTAGTCGGAGTGGTCGGTCACAATCAAAACGCAATCATACTGTCCCAGATTGTCCAGCGGCGCGCACTTCATTTGCAGATCGTACTTGCGTCCCTTGCCCACGGTGGGGAAGTACGGATCGTTATAGCTGACCTGAGCGCCTTCCTTTTGCAGCAATTCAATGATGACCAGCGCCGGCGACTCGCGCAAATCGTCGATGTCCCGCTTGTAAGCCACTCCCAGCACCAGCACCCGCGAGCCATTTACCGCTTTTTTCTGCTGGTTCAAGGCTCGCGCCACAAATTCAAGCACGTGGTACGGCATGTTGGTGTTGATCTCCCCCGCCAGCTCAATAAACCGGGTACGGAAGTCCCACTCTTTGGCTTTCCAGGAAAGATAGAAAGGATCCACCGGAATGCAGTGACCACCCAGCCCAGGGCCGGGATAAAACGGCTGGAAACCGAAAGGTTTGGTGGCCGCCGCCTCAATCACTTCCCAGATATCGATTCCCATCCGCAGCGATAACATCTTGAGTTCGTTCACCAGCGCAATGTTCACGCAGCGGTAAATATTCTCCAGCAGTTTGGTCATTTCCGCCGCGCCCGGAGAAGAAACTCTCACCACCCGATTGAAAATCGCGCCATACAGCGCGGCTGCCAGATCGGAGGCCTTCCCATCCAGCCCTCCCACTACCTTGGGGATGTCGCGTCGCGCCACCGTGGTGTTGCCAGGGTCCTCGCGCTCGGGAGAAAACGCGACGTAGAACGTTGACTCATCCGGATTGCCGCCCCGCGAAGCTCGCAGTCCGTGCAGATTGCCTTTCTCCAGAATGGGGATCAAAACTTCTTCCGTGGTGCCCGGATAAGTTGTGCTCTCCAGAATCACCAGATGCCCCGCCCGCAAATTAGGCGCAATGGCCTTGGCAGTCTCTGTGATGTAACTCAAGTCGGGCTCGTGATACTCGTTCAGCGGCGTGGGTACGCAAATGATAATTGCGTCCATCTGTTGCAGCCGGGAATAATCTGCGGTTGCACTGAACCCCTGGGCTTTTGCAGCTTGAATCTCAGTAGGCGGAATACGAAAAATGTACGACCCGCCTTGGTCGATCGTGGCCACCTTGCGCTGGTCAATATCAAACCCGGTAACCGGAAATTTCTGCTCGGTATAGAGCAGCGCCAAAGGCAAACCTACATACCCAAGCCCGATGACCGCGACCCCGGCACGCTTCTCTTCAATCTTGGTCTTCAAACCGGTAAACAATGTGTCAGGAGTTGTAGAAGTGGCTGTCATCTCCATTACTTTCGTAGCAAATGAATTTTAGCATGTAGCAGTCGCCGCCCTGATCAGGCGAGGAACTCTAGCCATTGGGCGCATTCGGTTATCCACAGCCTGAACCAGCCCTGTCACTTTTTGCCGGCCCCCGTGCCATTTAGGTTTCTTGCTTCGCCGCTGGAGGGGCGGCCTCGTCGATGGCGGAAAAACTCACCGGACAGGACATCAGTTTCATCGAGCTCCAAACCGCAGTTTTCTGTGTCGAATGTGAGTTGATAAGCAAGAACAACACTCCGTATTGTCTGGCCTGCGGCAGCCGCGCCGTCCTGAGTCTGTCGCGTGTGCTCGGTGGATCTTTACAAGGGCAGCAGACCGCGCACCTCATAGCCGATGCTGAACTGGATCGCCTGGTGCGTGAATTGCTCCGTACCGTCCCTTCTTCCAGTCCTGATACTCGTCTGCCCGCCACCTTTGCCGTGCTCGCGCCCTCGCGCAGTCATGCCCGCACAACCGGCTCACATCCCCTCCCTGGCTTGGTGCGCCCGCAAGATCGCGAGATTCATCCCGGAGAAATTGATCTTGAACCCGCCATCAGCGTTATTGCCGAGCGCGCTCAGTCTTTGACTGGGGCCACCGGCGCAGCCATCGCCCTGCGCCACGGAGACGAAATCGTTTGCCGCGCCCGCACCGGCCGCACCGCACCCGACCTCGGCGTTCGCCTGCAAACCGATTCCGGAATCTCCGCCGATTGCGTCCGCACCGGCGAAGTCGTTCTCTGTCACGACGCGGAAAGAAATCCTTGCGTCGATCTCGCCAGCTGCCGCCGCTTGGGCGTGCGTTCCATCCTGGCCGCACCGCTGCGCCACTTCCGCCGCACCCTCGGTGTTTTCGAGGTCCTTTCCGCTGCTCCCAACGCCTTCGATCACCGCGATGTCGCCACCATGCAGCTGCTTTCCAGCATGATGGTTGCGGCCATCTCCCGCCTCTCCACTCTGCGAAACGGAAATTGATAAATCCCGCCCTCCGCGCCAGTCCCGGCCGAATCGGGTTTGCCTGGGATTTTCTTCACTCCTTTCCACACCCTTAGCCGCTTCTCCCTGGAGTAAGATGTACCAACAGCAGTATGCCGTCCCCAGGGCCCAATCCGGCGGAGATTGGCCAGCCAACCCCGCAGCCCCATGCAGAGCGTCGGCGTCGTGTGCGACACAAACCCCACCTTCCCGCTTATGTTGGCCTGAACCCGTCCCAACATCCCACTTCGGAACTGTGCGAAATCGTTGATCTCAGCCAGGATGGCATGGCGATCCAAACCACGTCGCTGCTCGAAGTCGGACGCGAAGAAAATCTGTTTCTTGATCTCCCGGAAACCAACACCTCGATGCAAACTACCGGAACCGTGATTTGGTCTGACGCTTCCGCGCGTGCCGGCATTCACTTTCTCGATCTCCCGCTGGAGTCACTCTCCGCTTTGCAGAGATGGCTCTTCGTCGATGCGCTTGCCGGTTGCGCCCAGCAGGTCGCAGAAACATCCCCGGTGGAACTGTCGGATCCATGGCAGGAAATCGAACCCGACTATACCTCGGTCCTCACCGCCCTGGCCGCGGTAAGAAAAGAAGCCGAAGCGCTCGGCCTCGATCTGGATGCCGCCCTGCACCTCATCGCTCGCCGCGCCCAGGCTTTCACGCACTCGACCGCCGCCGCTATCGGTCTCTCCGAAAACGAAGACATGATCTGCCGGGCCACGGCCGGCCCGAACGCGCCCGCCGTAGGTACCCGCCTGCGCGTTGGCTCAGGTTTTTCTGGGGAGTGCGTGCGCTCCGGCATCCTGCTGCGCTGTAATGATTCCGAAATCGACCCGCGAGTTGACCGGGAGAGCTGTCGCGCTCTCGGTATCCGTTCCATGATTGCCGCGCCCATCCGCTCACGAGGTTCGGTCGTCGGGCTTATCGAAGTGTTTTCTGCGCGTCCGGATGCGTTTGAGCCCGACCATGAACTGGCCTTGCAGCACTTAACCGAAATCGTTTCCGCAGCGGTACTGCGCGCAAACACCTCAACCGCGGCTGCTCGACCTGTTCCGGCAATCGCAGTTGACGATGAATTTCCCGTGGAAACTCCCGCTGACCTTCCCATTCCTCATCTCTCCCGCTCCCGCAATCTGCTTTTGCTTAGCATTCTGATGACGGTTCTTTTCGTCTTACTCTGGGTGACCCAGCCTTGGGTGGCCGAGGGTTGGAGAAACGTCCGCGGCAAGTCCGATGTCGCTCCTTCTCCCGAAGAAACTGTGGCGCCCGCGTCCTCTGCCAACAGAATGGAGACGCTACAAAAACTGGCTGACCGTGGTGACTCCGCCGCTCAGTTTGATGTGGGCGCTCATTACTGGACTGGTGACCAGGTTCCTCAGGACTACAGTCAGGCAGTTCGCTGGTTTTCCCTGGCTGCCGAGCAGGGCAATGTCGCCGCTGAGGCTATGCTGGGCAACTGCTACTGGGCTGGCCGTGGTATACCGCCGGACCCTGTGCGGGCCTACTTTTGGTCTGTTCTCGCGCAAGCTGGTGGCGATGAAACCAGCAAGTCTCGGGTGGCCCTGATTGCCGCTCGTCTTAGTCCCGGTCAAATTGCGGTCGCGCAAAAAGAGGCTAATGACTGGATGGCGCAGCATCCGCGGACTCCGAAAGACGCGTCCCCAGCCAGGTAACCCGCGTTGTTGATCAACCTCCGCATCGGTCGGGTTTAGAATGATTTCAGAGGCTCCCGTGCCCACCCTGCGCGAAATCGTTGACCAGCGCGTACGCGAAGGTGACCTGTACGATAAACTCGACCGTAATCGCGTCCGCTGCTATGCCTGCGGACACTGTTGTCCCATTCCCGACGGCCAGCCCGGCGTCTGCAAAGTGCGCTTCAACCAGGGTGGGACTCTCTACGTGCCTTGGGGCTATGTCGGTGGCGTGCAATGCGATCCCATTGAGAAGAAGCCATTTTTTCATGCCTACCCCGGCGCTCTCGCCTACAGTTTCGGCATGTTGGGCTGCGATCTCCACTGTGCTTATTGTCAAAACTGGGTGACCTCGCAAGCCCTCCGCGATCCCGACGCCGTCTCTCCGCCGCTGGAGGCTTCACCCGAGGCCCTGGTGCAGGATGCGCTCCGCCAAGGTGCGAAAGTCCTGGTCAGCACTTACAACGAACCGCTCATCACCAGCGAGTGGGCCGTAGCAGTCTTCAAGCAAGCCAAGGCCGCTGGCCTGGTAACCGGATTCGTCTCGAACGGCAACGGCACTCCGCAAGTGCTGGAATATCTGCATCCCTGGATCGATCTGTACAAAGTCGACCTCAAGAGTTTCGACGACCGCCGCTATCACGAGCTCGGCGGACGCATCGGGCCCATTCTCGAAACCATCCGCAGCCTGCACCAGATGGGCATTTGGCTTGAGATCGTCACCTTGCTGATTCCCGGCTTCAACGACTCCGACGATGAACTGCGGGGGCTGACGAGCTTTCTGGCCAACATCTCTCCCGACATTCCCTGGCATGTGACCGCTTTTCACAAAGATTACAAAATGGAAGATCCCGAAAATACCCGCCCCGCCGATCTTCTGCGCGCGGCAAACATCGGAAAGAACGCGGGCCTGCGTTACGTTTACGCCGGCAATTTGCCGGGCATGGTCGGGGAGCACGAGAACACCCGCTGTCACAAATGCGGCGACTCGCTCATCCGCCGTCACAGTTATTTCGTGGAAGACTACCGTCTAACGCCGGACGGTTGCTGTCCCACTTGCGCCACAGTGTTACCTGGCCGCTGGGCGTCGCGTTTCGAAGGCCAAATCAGTGATCGCCCGTTCCTGCCGCGTCGCCAAGGCCTGGTCCACCTGTCGTCCTGAACGCGGAGTCGCCGGATGATCCTGCCTTCTCCGCCCTGCGGAGCCCACGCCTGTTTACAACTCCCGCCCTGCCGCGATATACCTCTGTTTCAACCATGCTTGCCAAAAAGTTGCTCTTTACTCTCCTGTTCCTCTGCGCAACCTTTTCTCTTGCCGCCGGCAAGCCCAAACTCAGTTTCGACGAGTTCTTTGACTCAGTCGATATTTCCGACGTGCAGTTTTCGCCTGATGGTCACTCATTGGTATTCCAAACCGATCGCGCGGATTGGAACCAGAGCATCTATCGCGACGACCTCTGGCTCTATCGCGACGGTGGCGTTGGCACACTGACGCAACTCACCCAGTCCGGCCATGACAGTGCACCGCAGTGGTCGCCCGACGGCCGCTGGATTGCATTTCTCTCCGAACGAAAAACCGCAAATGATACGAGTGACGACTCCACTGACACCCAGCTCTACCTGATCTCGCCCAACGGAGGCGAAGCGTTCCCCGTAACCGCCGGAGACGAGAGCATCCATTCCTTTGCCTGGTCATCCGACGCCCGTACACTTTACTTCTCCACCCGCAGTCCCTGGACCCGCGAACAAAAGGACGCTTACAAGAAAGAATGGAAAGATGTCATCCGGTATCGTGCCGCGGAACGCGGCGACATGATCTTCAGCCTCGATCTCGCCGACGCTCTGGCCCGTCAGGCTGCCCGTGGAACCTCGAGCGATAGATCGGACGACACAATCGGCTCGAGCCCCGGCGCTCGTGTCGTCGCCACCTTGCCGGGGCGAATCGAAAGCCTCTCAACTTCGCCCGATGGCCGCCGCCTGGCCTTCCTGAGCAGCTCAATTTCTCAGCGTGTAGAAAAAGTTGAAGAATTCGAAATCTATACCGTGGACTTGACGAACGCGTCTCCCGTCCATCCGCCTCACCAAGTTACCCGGAACCAGGCCCTGGAACAATGCATGCATTGGGCCACGGACAGCCGGCATATTTTCTTTGAGGTGGAGTACGGTTCCGTGGAAGGGAAGTATCACGACACCCAAACTCGCCTCTATTGGATTGACGCTGACACCGGTGAGATCAAGCGCTGGGCAGCCGATTTCGAGGGCGCCGTGGACGTATATGCGCTCACTCCTGATGGCGGCGTAGTCGCACCCGGCCGCTTACGTACGGAAGTACAACTCTATGCCCAAGCGAGTCCATCCGCGCCATTCTCCACCCTCGCGGGATGGCCCGGTACCTATGAAGAAATCTCCTCTGCCACGCACTCCCCGCGCATTGCGTTCGTTCATTCGTCCCTCGCCCAGCCTCCCGAGCTTTATATCGCCGAAAGCATGAACACGTTGCAAGAGGCACGGCCCATTACCTCATTTAACAAATTCTTCAAGGAACGCGATCTGCCCAAAGGCAAGCCTTATCGCTGGACCGCCGATGACGGCGCCACCATCGAGGGCATGTTGCTCTATCCTCCGGGAAAGTTCGAGGCCCGCAACCTCCCCATGTTCGTGTTCATTCACGGAGGCCCCGACGATGTAGACGATGTCGCCGGCAACCTTTTTCGCGCCAATTGGTATCGCTGGGCAGCTTTGGCTGCGACCCAGGGCTGGCTGGTGTTCCAGCCCAACTACCGCGGTACTTGCGGCTACGGCGACAAGTTCCTCGAACAGATGGTGCCGCAGATCCTCTCACGTCCCGGCAAAGATATTCTTGAAGGTGTCGACGCGCTGGTGAAAGACGGCATCGCCGACCCGGAGCATCTTGCGGTCGGCGGCTACAGCTACGGCGGTTACCTGACCAACTGGCTGATCACGCAAACTACGCGCTTCAAAGCCGCGGTCACCGGCGCCGGTGCTGTCGAAAACGTCGCTGAATGGGGCAATGACGACAACAGCCTTGACGACGCTTTCGATCTCGGCGGTTTGCCCTGGGAGGTTCCGCAGCGTTATCAGGATGAAGCTGCGATCTTTCAGATCAGTAAAGTCCGCACGCCCACGCTTATCGTGGTCGGCGCCGACGATATCCGGGTCGCGGCGGCGCAAGCCTATTTGCTGGACCACGCCCTCTTCAATCTGGGTGTGCCCAGTTCCTTACTCATCTTCCCCGGCGAGGGCCACAGCCTGGAGAAGAGCCCCTGGCACGGCAAAATCAAAGTGCGGGAAGAATTAAAGTGGTTGCAGAAATATGGCGGAGTCCCAGCCCAGTAGCGCCAGCGTTCCGCCGGTTGTCGCGAGGGCGTCCCGTGCGCTCACTGTGTTCGAATGCACTGGATCAAGGCCCATCCGTGAAAACGTATGGCGTTATGGCTTTTTGCGCGTTACTTCGCAGCGTGCGGAACGTAGCGTATCCGATTGTTGTCGGCGATATACATGTCGCCGGCGCCATCCACGGCGATGCCGCGGTTTGAAAGCGTGGCCTTGGTGGCCAACCCGCCATCGCCACTGAAGCCAAATGCCAGCGGGTTCGCAGCGTTTCCGGCCACGGTTGCAATCAGTCGAGTGACGGCATCGACCCGTTGCACCACGTTGTCGAAACCGCCGCCGATGAAAAGGTCCCCGGCAGCATCCACTGCCACCTTGTCTGGCTGCCACATGCTGGCATCGCTAGCCAGACCCCCGTCTCCGCCGAAGGTCGGCTGGCCGTTAAACGCGTACGTAATAATCGTGCCCACTGCATACTTCGAACCGCCACAGCCCCCAGCCACCAGGATCACGCAGCGTATCCGGTTGTCATAGGAATCAGCGATGAAAATGTTGCCCGAACTGTCGAGCGCAATTCCCGTCGGAGTGTTCAATCTCGCGGCCGTAGCTGGGCCGGTGTCTCCGCAGGGATCCATACGAGTCCCAATAGCGACCAGGCACGCGTCGCCCGTACCTGCCACCGTGGCAATATCGCCTGGTTCAATCGTAACCCCCGCAACCGTAATCGCCTGGGCGCCAATATTCACCGCCCGAATACGATTGTCGCTTGTGTCCGCGATGAACAGGACACCCGCCGGGTACACCGCCACCCCTTGCGGATCCGTCAGATTTGCCTGAACCGCAGGCCCGCCGTCCCCGCAAACATCAGTCGGCGGGAAACATCCGTTGCCGTTGCCTGCGAAGGTGCTGATGGTGCCGTTCTGCACCAGCCTCACAACCCAGTTGTCCGAGTCGGCAATATAGATGTCACCGCCGCTGTCCAGTGCAACTCCTCGGGGATAGTCCAAAGTTGCGTTGATCGCAGCTCCGCCATCGCCGCTATATCCATTCGTGCCGTTCCCGGCAACTGTGGTAATCGTCTGCAAGCTCGCGTCGACCTTCCGTATCCGGCCGCTGTCTTTATCAATGATGAAAAGGTTTCCGGCCGGGTCCACGGTCAAGTCGTAGGCGTAGGCGAAAAGGGAGCTTAAGGGCGCACTACCATCCCCGCCGCTGCCGCCACCCGCGACCGACATTATTTTTTGGTTGTCGCTCGTCACTTCACGCAGATGGTCGCCACCCTGGTCGGCAATCAGTATATTTCCCGCACCATCCACGAACAGCCCGGTTGGGTCGGCGAAGGAAGCGTCGATCGCGAGGCCGCCGTCCCCGCTAAACCCATAAGACCCATTTCCAGCCTTGGTCGAAATCTTTTGCGTACTCGCGTTCACAAACCGGATTTTCTGGTCGTTCTCATCTGCAATATAAAGATCGCCCGCCTTGTCTACGAAGACCTTGGCGGGGTAGTTCAGATTCGCCTTGGTGGCCAGACGGCCATCGCCGCAGTTCTGCAGGATGCAGGTGTCCCCATCTCCCGCCACCGTAGAAATGATCCCCGTAGCCTGGGCCACCATCCTGATGCGATTGTCGAGCGCATCGGCAATATATAGGTTTCCCAAGGCATCAAACGCCACGCCAACGGGGTAGTTCAAATTCGCCTGGTTCGCGGGCCCGCCATCACCACAGGGCAAGGTAGGATCCGGACATGGAAGGCCGTACCGCCCCGCATAAGTGGATATCATCCCGCCGAGTGTCACCAGCCGCACCACATTGTTCGCCGAGTCTGCAATAGCCACCTCGCCGTTGAAAATCGCGACCCCTTGGGGCGAATTCAGCTGGGCCTTGGTCGCCGGTCCGCCATCGCCACCATAGCCACCCAGAGGTTTCGAAGGGCTCCCGATTCCCGCCACATTCGTCAAAATCCCCGTTGTGGCATTAACCTCCCAAATGTGCTGACCCACCGAGTCCGCAATAAACAAATTGTTATGGGTGTCCAGGGCCAGACCGACGGGTCCGCCTAGAATGGCCGTGGTGGCAGGCCCGCCTATGCCTCCCCATCCGTCGTAGCCAGTGCCGGCAACTGCACTGACGTTACCCGTCGTATCCAGTTTCAGGATGTATTCCTCATCAATGGCACTGATGTAGATGTTGCCCTGGCTGTCTTCCACCACATCGGTTGGGTCGACAACGTAGGCCGACAGCGCTGGAGTGGCTGGGTAGGCGCCACCGCCCACAATCGTATTGATATCTTGAGCGGAACTTGGCGAGCACAACAGGGCGCACAAGAATGCACAGGGCAGAAAAGTAGCACGCATGGCGTTCTCCCGGAGCGAGGGTTTCGACCGCTCCGCTTCGTTCTCGGGCCTCGCGGGGGGAGAAACACTCAAGGCCGGAACGCGCAACATTCTATCCGCGGTGGAAAGGCTGTCAAGTCAAAAAAGGGCAGTAATATACTAGGCAAAATGAAGGGTTAAAGCCTGCGATCAGGCGGAGGGGGATTGCCCCTGAGTCGCCTGTCTCTTTCGTCCAGTAGTTCATTCAACTGGCGGAGGAGGGGGATTGTTAGCTTTGGGTCAAGGTGTTCGGCATTGATAATCTTATGGCAGATTTCGTTTACGGTCCGGCTGGCCCCACCGCGCTGGCCATTTTTACCCGGCTCTGCTCGGTGTAGCGGGCAACACCCTGATAGAGGGCTTCGGCAATCCGCTGGCGGTAACTCGAACTCTGCAGATTGTTCTCGTCTGTAGGACTGCTGACAAAAGAAACTTCGGCAAGCACCGCCGGCATCGACGTTCCTGTCAGCACTACATATTGCGCCTGCTTTACGCCCCGGTTAGGCAGCCCCGGATTCGTCGCCGACAACGTTCCATAGAGCGACCGTTGAATGCTGGCCGCCAAACGCCGCGATTCGTGCACTTTTTCCCGGATGTCAACGTTCGTCCAGTCGACTGCCGGCGTCGTTGCCGTATCGCCGGTGTCGTGGCTGCGCGCGCGTACTGAAGAGTAAGTGTTGGTGTAGTAAGTTTCCACCCCGCGGGCCGAAGAGAAGTCGCTGTAGTTTGCGTGTATGGAAACGAACAGGTCCGCTTTCGCCACGTTGGCGACTTCAGCGCGCTTTTCCAATGCCATGTAGTTGTCATCGGTGCGGGTGTAAATTACCGCCGCAGCTAATCGATTCTCGACCAGTTTGCCCAGCCGTTCCACGATGTCCAGCACCAGATCTTTTTCCAGCAATCCCTTGCGCCCCACCGTTCCCAGGTCCCACCCGCCGTGACCGGCATCGAGCACGATGCGCAGCTTTGGTTCGCCCGCTTGCAGTTTCTGTCCGTCCAATGCCGGAGGAACCGCACTGGGCGCCCCATTTCTTGTGTTCTTTGCGAGAAGTGGGGTATCCGGTATTGCCTGACCCGCGGGACCAAACAACTCAACCCTCGCTCGCGGCTTCGGCTCCGCCCCAACCGTTCTCACTTCAATCACCAGACGATATGGATTCGGCTCCAGGCTCACCGAAAAATTGGATGCTCCCTTGGTTTCCAGCACCACTCGCGTCACGCCCTGCGTCGGCTGGGCCACGCGAACTCGCTGCAGCAGCGTATCCCCTACATCAATGGTTTTGTTGAACAGCGAACTCACCAGCCGCGTATCGTGCAGGTCCAAGTAAATTCTTTCCGGATGCGACAGCCGGTGCGCCTCATATTGCACCTGGTCTTGCAGGTCGATCACCACCGTACTCGAATCCGCCGACGACCAGTGCCGGATGCCCGTCACTTCAGGTCTCTCACCCGCGGGGACCACACTCGTGGTTTCTTGCGTATTCTCCGCCTGCTCAGGTTCCGCCGGTTCAACAACTGGCGCCGTAACCGGCAGGTTTGTGACTTGTGTCGGGGCGGCAATCGTTTGTACCGGCGCCATCTTTTGCGGTACCGCTACCGCTACCGCATGGCGACGAATGCTCCACCACAGCCCCGCTCCCAAAGCGACTGCGACCACAATGAGCACAGCCACCACGGCAATGCCCGGCCGGGAGTTCCGCACCGTTGCGAATTCCGGTACAGCCGCAGATTCCACGGCCGACGAAGCCAGAAGCACCGCGCTTTCGTCGACCGCGCTTGTAGTGTTCCGGTCCTGTAAGTCGACGAGACCCTGCTCGAGCGCGTTCTGCTCGTTCGCCTGTGCGTTCTGTTCCTGCTCGGCCTTTATTGGGGCGCTCCCTACAACCGCCACGCTCTCTACAACCGGAGACCGCGCCACTACCCGCTGCGAAATTTCTGCCAGCCGGTCTTCTTCTTCCGGCCGCAACGCGGCGAGAATCAATTCCGCCAGCAAACTCAGACTGCGAACATCGCAATCATTGAATCCATACGGTTCACTGGAAAATGCTTCGACTAAACCAACAATGGTTTGCTTGGCTGACAACGGTACCGCCACCATCGAGCGCGTGCCCAAAGCACGGCACGCAGCGGGGTTCACTCTCGGGTCGGCCTCCGAATCATCGCAGCGCACCACCTCTCCCGAGGTCAAGCATGCCCCGGAAAATCCCGAGTTCGGGTCCAGCCGCACACCCGGGTCGGGTGTAACCTTGCCGGCCACGGCGCGGCAGATGATTGCGTCTCGCTCCGCCAACGCAACCGCCACGCCGTCCGCACCCGTGATCGCCAGGGCGCGTTCGGCCACCAATTGCAGGACCTCGTCCAGGACGAAGTGTTCCAACTGCCAGGCGTCCGCCGCACTCGACACAGCGTCGTCGTGTTTTTCGTATGCGCGCCGTTGACGAATCTGCTGATGCAGGGCGGAGAAAGCCAACAGAGCTTGCAGCGCTTCGGCGCTCGAAGTCGTCGGAGGCGCCGCGCGCAACGACGGCGAAACCAGCGTGACTACGTTCGCGTCCGCTTCCAGGCCGATTTTCGGACTTGCACTCACCGCTTGCTGTCTCCGTTCGCGAAAACCAATCCTAATCAGGCAAGAATCAACAATATAGAGAATTTGTCAATTCATCGTTTGATTGTCAAACTGAGCAAGCTGCTGTTTGCAGTGAAGGATCTGTGCGATTCGCGCGAAAGATCGGGTTCTTTGCGACCTGGCAACCGCGCACTTGGCTCGCGTCCTTATTCATACCCAATTTCGACACCACCTCATTTGTAACTTACAGACCGCCGGGCACAACCGCAATATATCCGCTGGGCACGAAGGTGAGATATCGCGACCTGCTCTTTCGTAAGTTAAGTGGTTCTGATTCAGATAGTTCCAAACCCGTTGCGCCACCTCCGAAATGGGAATATCCTATGTAGTTGGAATGACTTACAAGGTTGTGGCGGGTGAGTGAAACTGGCAAGAAGTCGAAGTGGCTGTGGCCGTTGGGACTCTTGGCCACCAGCCTGGCTGGCATCGGCGTAGTGGTGATGCGCGGCTGCTGGCACGGCAAGATGAGTTGGCCCGTTCGTGCTCAGGATCACTCCTACCAGGTTTGCCTCGGCTGCGGCATCAAGCGCCTTTTCAACGAAAAAGATTTCCGCGCCTACGGTCCTTACAGCTACGATTTGTCCCGTCTGATCGCCTGGGAGCGTGCCCGCGCCGGCGCACTGGCACCAAAGGCTGAAGCGGAACCAACCCGTAACGCCTCCTGATCTTCCTTCCGGCTCTGCCGTGAACCATCTCGGGTACTGAGGCGCGTCTCCACCGAACGCTAAGATTTAAGGATGTGGTCCCGCTCGCATCGCACAGCCTCGACGGAAACCGCGGAACCACCTGCGCCCGGTCGCCGCCGTCATCACCGGCAAAAGCTTCGCAACCTGGCTTATGTCAACGTCGATGCCGCCAATGGAGGCATCCTGCTCGACATTGGCGAGTCCGGAATGGCTACCCGCGTCCTTGCTCCCTTGATTCCCGATCAGCCGGTCCATCTCCGTGTCGATCTGGCCGATCCACGGGTTCACCTCGAAGCCGACGGCCGCGTGGCCTGGATCAACTCCACCGGCCTGGCCGGCATCGAGTTCCTCGATTCCTCCCCGCGCGCAGCCCGTCTGCTGAGGGAGTGGTTGTTCACCCAGCTTCTCTCCGACGCGCACCGCCTCGGCGGAAATGCCGCCGGTGAGTTGCAGTTCTCCACCGCTTCGCGGCCCGCGATCCGGCTCAGTCCTCAGCCGGCATCCGCGCAAAAGCCGCTTCGCTTGCTATGGCTCCCGGTCTCCGTACCCGGCTTCGCCCGTCTGGTGGATGGTTTGGCGCTGCTCTGCGCCGTGCTGCTCTTTAGTGTGCTCGCTTTGACCCTGACCGATGTTCTTCCGACCTGGCCGATCGCTGCCGCCCTCCTGTTCGGAGTAAGCGGCATCTTCGCCCTCCTCTACGGATTCTTATTTTCGCTGTGGTTTAAAACCACGCCAGGAAGGCGTCTTGCAGAACTGGCCGGACGAGCCTCCGCTGGGCGAATGTCGAAGAAAGACGACCAAGCCCGCTTCCGTTAAATAAACTCCGTCATCACCCCAGGCCCAGTGCAACAGTCATCCTGAGCGCAGCCGACCGATTCGCATTGCGAATCCGTCCGCGGAGTCGAAGGATCCCTACTTCTTTACTTTCCCCCTTGTCATTCCGAATCCGCTTTAGCGGTGAGAAATCTGCTTTTCCCGCAATCTGCACGCCTCATTCGCGCCGCCAAGCCACCGGGGCCGTTCGACCCTACCGACTTACAGCCGCCTTCATCTATACTCTCGACGCCCGCGCGGGAGGGTTCATGAAGACGCTTCTCTGTGCCGCCGTCGTTCTAACCAGTGCCTTTGCCCTGGGACAGCAGTACAAGGTACTGTGGACCCTCGCGGGTCCTCCCAATGACGGCGGCATTCCGGTCAGCAACCTCGTTCTCGATCAGGCTGGCAATCTATATGGCACGACCGAGTATGGAGGGGTCAACAATGCTGGAACTGTGTTCGAACTCTCTCCGACTGCTAATGGAGCCTGGACCGAGTCAGTGCTTTATGACTTCTGCAGCGACATCGGGCAATGGTCTCTGCCTCGACGGACAGTATCCACTGGCTAGTTTAATCTTTGACCAATCCGGCAACCTGTACGGTACAACTTCATATGGGGGGGCCGGATGCGAGCAGCAATGCGGCACGGTATTCGAATTGTCTCCGCCCGTGTCGCAAGGAGGAGCATGGACGGAGACGGTGTTGTACAGCTTTTGCGCTGGGGCGAATACAAAATGCCAGGATGGGGCCGAACCGGCCGGCCAGCTGACCTTCGACGCCCATGGAAACTTGTATGGGACGACTGTCTTGGGCGGTCCAAACTACATGGGTACGGTTTTTGAACTATCGCCGAGTGCGGGGGGATGGACACACAGTACGCTGTACAACTTTTGTGCGAACGAGCAGGGCGACAGAATCTGTCCAGACGGTGATCAGCCTGAGGCCGGTGTGACGTTCGACAACTCGGGCAATCTCTACGGGACAACGATGTCGGGCGGGGCAAGGAATTCTCAAGGTGCTGGAACAGTCTACGAACTGTCGCCAGGAGTTGGCAGCTGGACACAGACCGTTATCTTCGCACTTTCTCCGTCGGGAAGGGGGCTGGCGATCCCCTTGGGCACGGTGAGCTTTGACCCGAATGGAAATCTTTACAGTACCGCTTCAGAAGGGTTTCCTGGCGGAGGGGTCTTCGAGTTACGACCTCAAACTCGCACGGAGCGGCATTTCTTGTTCGACGTTAATAACGGCTCCGGGCCCCTTGCCGGTGTGGTCGTAGATTCCAAGCGCAGGGCGATTTACGGCACGACCGGGGGTGGCGGATCAGGCAATGGAGGAACGGTTTTCACGATCAACATGTCTGGCCAGGAAACGGTGCTGTACAACTTTTGCCAGCAAACCAATTGCGCGGACGGCCAGTACCCGTATGCCAGCGTGATCGAAGATAAAGCAGGCAACCTGTACGGCACGACGAAGCTTGGCGGTTCGGAGAGTGGAGACTGCGGTAGTGAGGGCTGCGGCGTCGTCTTCGAAATCATGCAATCGACCAATAGCGGCGACGCCAGCCCTAGTGCGTCAAATACTGCCGTGCCAGCCACAACTGTAAATCCCTGCTCGTGCGCCGGCTCATCTCAGCAAAGCGAATGCCCGAATTCCCCTGCCGGTTCCACACCACTTCTCCCTGAACTTTGAATCCAGCCCGCGCTCCAGGCAGCTCAAAATCCACTCGCACCGGACCCGCTATCTCTACCGGACGGCAAGGCCGCACCGCGACCCCTCCCTGGCTGAGATTCAGCAGGCTGGCTTTTACACGTTTCCTGGATGCCAGTGTTACATAGACTGGAAGGTCGAGAGTATGGCGATGGTAGCGCAGTCGGCCATCAAGAATCAGATTGCGTGCCGCAGAGAGCGTGTGTACGGCCTGCTCAACGGAAATCGGCTTCTCGAAAACAAAGGTCGCATCGCTGTCTTTGAAGCGATCGCGCCCGTTGGCGCTGCTGATGATCACCAGCGGAACCGTATTTAATTCGTCGTTGAGTTCGTGCAGAAAGTCGGCGGTGCCGGCCAGATCGCAATCGACGATCAAGGCGTCCACTTTAGTTCGCGCCAGCTTGGCGCGGGCGCGTTGCGGTTCCGGCTCTACGTCAACTCCAATGTGGAGACCGCCCAGGATGCATTCCAATACGCTGACTTCAGACCAGTCGCGAGAGACCAACAAGGACGAAAGCGTCATTCCTCCACTTTACTTTGCGTAGTTACCAGGCCACAGATAACCAAGGTAATGCGGCCTCAGGCTTGGCCCTTGTACCACTCAATCGTCCGCCGCAAGCCTTCCTCGAAGCTCACCGTGGGCTTATACCCCAAATGCTTTTGCGACTGCGAGAGGTCGGCCAGCGAATGCTTCACGTCACCGCCGCGCTCCGCTTCGTATCTCACTTCGCCGCTGTATCCGGTGAGCTTTTTGAGCGCCTGGAAAGTCTCATTCAAATCGATCCGAGTCCCGGTGGCCACGTTGAACACCCGGCCCGCGACCTGGTTTGCCGGCGCCTCGCACGCCAGCAAATTCGCATTCACCACGTTCTCTGAATAAGTGAAATCGCGGCTCTGTTTGCCATCGCCGAAAATCACCGGCTGCTCGCCTTTGAGCATCTGCGTGATGAACTTCGCCAACACGCCCGAATACGGAGAACCGGGGTCCTGCCTTGGTCCAAAAATATTGAAATAGCGCAGAGAAACCGTCTCCAGCCCGTAACAGCGCCAGAACGATGTCATGTAATACTCGCTGGCAAGTTTGGCGACCGCATACGGAGAGATCGGGCTGGGAAACATATCTTCCCGCTTGGGCAGCGTGGGTGTGTCGCCGTAGGCTGACGACGAGGCCGCGTAAACCACACGCTTCACTTTAGCGTCGCGGGCCGCCACCAGCAAATTCGCGGTCGCATCCACATTCGCCCGATTGCTTTCCAGTGGGTCCCGCACCGAACGCGGAACCGAAGGGATTGCAGCTTCATGGAGAACGTAGTCCACGCCCTGGCAGGCTTCCTGCACGCTTTTGAGGTCCAGCAGGTCAGCTTCACGCAAGTCAATCCGGCCGCGGATCTCCGCAATGTTTTCCCGCCTGCCCGTCGAAAGGTTATCAATTCCACGCACCTGGTTCCCTTGCTCCAGAACCCCGCGTGCCAACGTTGATCCAATGAACCCGGCAATCCCTGTGATCAGGTATAAGGACATGAATTTCTAATGATATCGGATCAGGCCAGCTTGACAAGTTCTCAGGCGCGTACCGCTCCCCGGATCTCTTGCCAGAGTTCCCCGTGTCCGGCGCCGGTCCGTGCGGAATAGGGGACGATTTTCACTTCTGGAAGGCCTTCTGCCAGCGTTCGCAATGAGTTGTTCAACTGGTTGGCGGAAAGCCGGTCGCTCTTGGTGCCGACGACTACAAACGGCCGTCCTCTCCCACTCAGAAATTCCATCAGCTGGCGGTCGCTCTCCTGCGGGGGCACATTTACGTCGATCAAAACCAGGCACAGCGCCAGGCAAGGCCGCTCTTTCAAATAAGGCTCAATAAACGCCGGCCACTGGCTGGAAATCTCCCGCGAAATCTTGGCGTAGCCGTAGCCGGGCAGATCGGCAAAGATCATTTCCGGCTGCGGTTTCCCCGCCCAGCGCAACTCGTAGAAGTTGATGCTGCGCGTCCGCCCGGGAGTAGAACTGGTCTTGGCCAGCTTATTGCCCACCAATGAATTGATCACACTCGATTTTCCCACATTCGACCGTCCCAGAAACGCCACCTCGGGCAATATCGGCGCAGGGAAGTGGCCGGCATCGGTCGCTGCCAGCATGAATCGAGCGAGAACACGCATGAGCCAGTGTGCCCCGTTTATGTGTAAGGTTGCAAGCGACCAAGGCCGTCGTTGAGCGAAACGCCAGCGTCGCTTACCCCAATCCCAGCGGCCGCTTGTTCTGAACGTCCCTTTCCTCGATCGGCCGGATCCTGTGCCAGAGAAAAAGAATTCCCGCCACCGCCAATCCGATTCCCAAACTGATCAGAAAAAACCATCGATAGGCGGGAAGCACAATCAGCAGAATCGCAACCACCGTCACCGCAATCACCAGACCGGCTGGCCCCTTCAGGGAACGCGTGGATCCGGAACTGGGAACTGGCTCCATATCAACCCAGAGAAATTAATTCTACCCTTGGCATCACTGAATCCAAAAACAAAACGGCTGGTAGCTTTCGCCACCAGCCGCCGAGTTCAAACACCGATTCTATCGCTCCTTCGGATGACCTTCTTCTCTCGTCTCCGGTCGAGGCGCCGGTCGCGATTCCGCCTGTGTCCGTGGCGGGTTCTGTGGTCGAGGCGGCGCACTTGCATGCTGCGCACTCGGCTTGGGCGCGGTTTCCGGTCGAGGCACATTGCCCGGCCGGGACATGTTCTCGCTCGCCGAATTCGTCGGCCGTGGTACCGCCGCCGGCCGCGCGGTATTCTCTATCCGGGGCGAGGCCGTTTTACCCACATTCTGCGGCGGACGCGGCACACTGTTGTTGTGTGTCGTCGCCATACTGCTGTTGGTTGTTCCTGGACGAGGTGCATTATTTCCCGGTCGCGGAACTGTGTTGTTCGCCTTCGCTTCAGTCGCGCGCTCAGCCGGAGCTTTGTACGGGGCTCCTGCGGCTTTCGCGGCTACTACTCCACGCCCGCTAAACTCTCCCGGCTTTGACGTCGCGGCAATCGCAGGCCGTCCGTGATTTTCCGATGCCCACAGCTGCCGGTTGCTGGCTGCCATGGTTTCCTGCCGGGCTTGCAAAGTCGTCGGCGCGTAATGCGTCTGGCGGGCCGCCGTTTGCTCCGCGGTTGTCGGCCGCGCCTGGATTCCACCCTGGCCGCCGTTGTAGCTGACATGGTTCACCGTGACGTTGTTCACCACAGTGGTGTTGTACACGTTCGTTACATGCACCGAGCTAATGTTGTTCACGCTGCGGTTGTAATAGAACCCGCCATTGCGCCAGTATCCGCCCTGGTACCCAACCCCGCCATAGCCGTAACCGTAGTTAATGCCTCCGTAGAAGCCAATCGTCGGCCCCCAGTAGCCGGCATGCCAGAAGAACGCGCTGCCTCCCCATCCCCAATAACCGGGAGTCCACAGCAAGCCAGGCTGCGGCGCCGGTACCCATGTTCCGGGGACCCAGTAATATCCGTTCGGACCATAAGCCCAATACCCAGGCGTCCAAATGTAGCCCACAGCCGGGCACGGAGGTTGCACATACACCGGCAACGCAGGCGGCCCAAACCCCACCGATATGAATACCCCGGCGAATGAAGAAACCGGGACCACCAGCATCAGAGCCAGTAGCGCCCCGATTACCGACAGCCGAACAGAATGATTAAATCTCATAAAGTATTTCTCCCCTTGCCGGAACGGCAATTTACTTAGTCCGGTCGCGCTTTGATGCTACGTGCCGCCATGACGTCACGCATCGTTACAGCCGTACACGCGACTGACGGTGTAAACCCCGGTTCGCGAACGATGTTGCTGACTCGGCAGCCCCGTGATCCATAGGGACTTAGCGTGAGAGGGAAAGCCGCATTGAGGAAAACATCTACCCTTCCCGGCGGAATTGCTTACTGAGCGTGAGCGCCTGCTGCTGGTAGGACGACCCGATGCCAAGGCCATAGATCTTTTCCGGCTTTGTCAGCAGAGGCATGTAGTTCAGGCGACCGACCAGTTGACCATGCTCCATGAGAAACGGGACTTCATGGGCGCGAACTTCCAGCACCGCGCGCGTGCCCTTAATGTCGCTGGAACCGTACCCGAAGCCGGGATCAAAAAAGCCCGCATAATGGATGCGAAATTCGCCGTCCGTAGGATCGAACGGCACCATTTCCGCCGCAAACTCCGCCGGGACGCGCACCCGCTCGCGCGACGCCAGAATGTAAAAGTCGTTGGGCTCAAGGATCAGCGACTTGCTGGGACTCTCCTGCCTCGCCTCCCAGAACTCTTCGGGCGCATAATAATTGATTTTATTCAGTTCGATCACCGGAGCATTCCGCCGCGCCTTATACGCGATGACTTCGCCTTTTTCGCTGGCCTCCAGATTTACAGTGACTCTCAATCCGCGATCAAGCCGCGCTTTTACTGGACTCTCCTCGTCCATATAGACCAAAGTCTGCTTTTGATCGAGTTTCTTGATTTCGCGATCATGAGAGTCATCCGGATTGCCGCGTACGAAACGAAGCTGGCTCAACCGCATTCCCGCGCGAATTGCGACCGTAAACGTTCGGGAAACAATTTCCGCGTACAGCCTGCCCTTGTATCCCGGAGGCACCCGGTCGAATTCCACTCCATGATCGGTAATCAAACGGGTGAAAATATCCAGCCGACCGGTCGTGCTCTTAGGATTCGCTTTTCCGGAAATATGGCCGGGCAGGTGTACTTCCTCAATCAGTGGCACAATATAGACGCAGTCTCTTTCGAAGACCGCCGCTCCGGTAAGATCGACGCGCGCCATCCGCAATTCTTTGATCTTGTCTTCTACTGTGCTGTTTGGCCCAGGCAGAAAACTCGCCCGCACGCGATGTGCAATGTCTCCCAGCCGCAAGTCGAGACTCGCTGGCTGAATGTTTTCGTCAGGGATCGCCGGACTACCCACCACCCGTCCCGTGTCAATCAATTCCTTGATCGTCTGATACGGCAGAATCCCGTCTTTCCGGCCTTCCGGCAATTCACCGGCAGGCTCGGGGAACAAGCCAGGATCGCTGTTCTTCAACTCGGCACTGGACATGGTTTCAGAATACTCCTGCGTCTCAGAAAATGGCTTTGCTCGGCGGCTTTACTAGGCTGGAAAGTGATTTCAATCTACGGGTGCCGAAGGGGCGGTGTCAAGCCGAGATGGTGGTCGGTCGGTTCTCCGAAAGTGCAATCAACTGAGTGCAACAGCTACGCGAAGGGCAGAAGTTGCGCCAGTTTCAGGTCGTCGGCCCGTTGCACTATACTTCGCGCGACTTCCAGGGAGAGAAAGTCCGACACAGTTGCAGCTCCCTGGATGCCCAGGCTGCTTTACGATCGCGCCAACCAACCCAAAACTCTGCATATGTTGGAAGGCGTGGAGCACGACGATTTGTGGGAAAAAGGAAACGGAACGCTGGTTGGGTATATCAGGGATTTTGTTTCCCGCGGTTCCCCGGAAACTCCTACCCCTAGGCAAAAATGTGCGCGTGGGCCTACTGATGCGCCGTCGGCCCTTCAACCGGCGGCGGAATCTGCGTGATCGGTTGGGCGGTTTCTTCGCTGAACTCGGGCAAGGGCCGTTCCAGCGCGACTGCCAGCACCTGGTCCATGGTGTCGACGAAGTGCAGCTTCATCTCGTTACGAAGATTTTCTGGGACCTCCGCGACATCTTTCTCGTTCTCGAGCGGCAGGATGACTTCAAACAAGCCCGCGCGATGCGCGGCCAGCAACTTTTCCTTCAAACCGCCGATGGGGAGCACTTTGCCGCGTAGCGTGATTTCGCCGGTCATAGCCAGATCACGGCGCACCGGAATCTTGCTCAACGCGCTGGCGATGGCAGTGGCGATGGTAATTCCGGCCGAAGGCCCGTCTTTGGGAATAGCACCTTCCGGCACATGTACGTGAATGTCGAGGCTGCGATAGAAATCGCGAGGCAATCCCAACCGCTGCGCCCGTGATCGCACATAAGACATCGCCGCCTGTGCCGATTCCTGCATCACGTCGCCCAGCTTGCCGGTCAGGGTCAGCTTG
>Ga0207057_1040_pt1 | contig 35480 bp, 36 predicted proteins | sample Alteio_BWMinCont_33_FD_153265 | JGI IMG/M metagenome (GOLD analysis project Ga0207057, IMG submission 153265) | Enriched cells from forest soil in Barre Woods Harvard Forest LTER site, Petersham, Massachusetts, United States -... | ecosystem: Environmental > Terrestrial > Soil > Temperate forest >... | reverse complement strand
CTCCCCAACCGTGTATCGTGAATATTTGCAGTTCTTTGCGAAATTGAGGTTTGAAAACTGCCAGTCGGAAGCGGTCATCTCTCTCCAGACAACCTCGTACTTTGTTCCCGGGGGAGCGGTGGCCGCGTTCCATTCAAGCGTCGTGTTGTTGTCGAGATCCTTTGTCACCGCACGCACGTTTGCCGGAGCTGGTGGAGCATACGCCAGCGTAGCCAAGGTGGCTGCGTTCAGGGCCGCGACGTGAGATACATACTGAAAGTCGACGAACTTCAACAGATCGCCGTATTCGACGCCGTTTTCCGTGCGCACGTTCTGGTGCTGGTGGTTGAAGTTCTCGCGCCACTCGGTAAAGCGCACGGCGGCGAAGCCTTCTCCGTTGAAGGAAGTGTGGTCGCCCCCGCGCAAGAAGCGATCGCGACGGAATTCGAGGACGGGCCCGGCGCCGTGGTACGTTTCGCTGACACCCAGAATCATGCGCGCCAGCTCACGCGAAGGCGAATCGCTTTCATAGCCCAGGGACTGGATGAGGCGGGCCTGCTCGGGCGTTGCCGATGCGGGGGTGCCCTCGGAGAAGACACGGACCAGCGATTTGTTCTGCAGAGTGTCGCCGGGTGTCGTATCGCCGCCCACGATGTCGTTATTCAGCACGCCTTCCAATTGCCAGCCTTCGGACCTGGCCAGCTTGGCCAGGTGGCGGCTGCCATTCAGTCCCTGTTCTTCTCCGGCGACAGCGACGAAGACGATGGTGGCAGGGAATTTGATCTTCGATAAGATGCGCGCGCATTCGAGGCTCACGGCAACGCCGGAGGCGTCGTCGTTGGCGCCGGGGGCAGCGCCGTGTGTATCCAGAGTGTCAGTATTGCGCGAGTCATAATGGCCGGTCACCAGGTACATGCGCTTTGTCTGGACGGGGTCGGATCCGCGCAGGATTGCGTAGACGTTGGTGATGGTGGTGGGCTGTGGAATGCGGCTTTGTGGACTTTCGGTGAAGGTGTCGCGTCTCACTTCAAGGCAACCGCCACAGGCTTCTGCGTAGCGTTTGAATTCCGACTCGATCCAGTCGGCGGCGGCGCCCGCTCCCTGGCCTGCGGGCAGGTCTTTGGTCATGCTGGAAAGCGTGCTGCGGGTGTGGAAGCCAACTAATGTCTCGATCGTGTGTTGAATCTGCTGTGGGGATACTTGCTGCAAAGCATGTGCAATTACAGGATCCGCGGGTGCGGGACGAATCGGCGCCCCAATAGCATCCAGATCGCGTGTTGTATCGTCAGAGGAGGCATGGGCTGCAGATACGGACATCGCTGCAGCGATGGCTACAGCCATCGTGAGTTGTTTGAGACGAGCTTTCATCAATTACTCCACTATGAGAAGGTCGAGATGAGGAATGGTTGAATTTCGCGCAAATGGCTTGACGTGCTGCCTGCTTCTCGTTAAAAACTAACGTTGTTGCATCCTGTAATTTGTTCTAATCATCCTAATACTCCATTTTGAAATTGGAGGGATCTATGCCGATTTGCCCTGAATGTGAGAGCGCGCTTGATTTTGATGAAGAAGACGTCGAAGAAGGAGACGTCATCGTCTGCGATGAATGCGGAACAGAGTTTGAAATCGTGGCCACCGATCCTCTCGAGCTTTCAAAAGTAGAAGAGGGCTACGAAGATGAGGACGAAGAAGAGGAAGAAGAGGACGAAGAATGAAGCAGTTTTTTCAGGCCGCTGCCCGTGTGAATCGATTGAGGGCTACGGCAGTGGCACTGTTTGCGGTTTTCCTGCTGGTTCCCGTGGCTGCGATTGCACAGAGTGATGCAGCCCGCTCGGTTGAGGGCAAGGTATATGGGCCCCAGAGCACGCCGCAAAATAGCGCGGTCGTCTACCTGCAGGATTCGAAGACGAACAACATTAAGAGCTTCATTTCAACCCAGGATGGGAGCTACCGCTTCGGCCAGCTTTCTCCCGACGTTGATTACCAGCTTTGGGCTGAGTACAAGGGCAAGAAGAGCGACAAGAAAGCGATCAGCTCGTTTAACTCGAAAAAGCAGCTCACCATTGACCTGCACCTCAAAGACTAGCGACTTGCACCAGCATGGACGTTCTCAATCCACGGCGCAGATCACGCACTTTAAGTATTCCGTTTCCGGGATCGTCAGAATGACGGGATGGTCCGCGGCTGCGCCTCGTCGCTCGATGAGGCGCACGCGGCGGCCGGCGTCTCCTGCAGCGGCTGCGACGATCTGCTGAAAATCAGCGAGCGAAACATGGTGCGAGCAGGAGCACGTCAGCAGCGTGCCTCCTGAACGCAGCATTTTCATGGCGCGCAGGTTCAGCTCCTTGTAACCGCGGAGTGCGCCCTCAACGGCCCGCTTCGATTTCGCGAAGGCTGGCGGATCGAGGACGATCGTGTCGTAAGCCGCACCGGACTGGCTCCAGTCACGCAGCAGGTCGAAGGCGTTTGCTTCTATCCAGTCAACGTTCGAGGCCTGGAGTTGAGTGGCATTGGCGGAAAGATTTTTCTCGGCCACTTCGAGCGCCGCGCGGGAAATGTCAACTCCGGTCACGCGCGGGCAGCTTCGGGCGAGATGCAGTGCGAATCCACCCTGATAGGTACACACATCGAGCGCCTCACCGTGTGCATGGCGCGCCACGGCGGCGTAGTTTTCCCGCTGGTCCAGGAATGCGCCGGTTTTCTGGCCGGCGTTGGCGTCGTAGTGAAAGGTCAGTCCGTTAAGGCGGAAATCTGTGCTGAGCAGCGGGTGCTCTGATTCTGCTGAGTAGAGCGGAGCTGTGGAAGGAGAGCTTAGCTGCTCCAGTTCCCGGATTCGTGGGTCGGGCCGTTCGATAATGCTCGCTGGAGAGAGCTCTTCCTTGAGAACAGATGCGACGAGAGCGCGGACGTCATCGCGGTCGAGTGCTTTGGTGACCAATTGCAGAATGACGAGATCGCCGTATTTGTCGGCAATGATGCCTGGCATGGCATCGGCCTCGCTGAAGACCAGACGGCAGGCATTGGTCTCGGCGTTGAGCATGGGAAGCCGCATCCGGATGGTGGATTGGAGGCGTGCTCGCAAGAGATCGAGCCACTGCCGCCAGTCGAGCAGACCCGTTGAGACCATGCGCAAGGATATCTGGGAGGCCGGGCTGTAAAGCGCCGTGCCCAGTGGGATGCCGCGATGGTCAACGACCGGAATCAGGCACGACGGTTCACCCGGAATGCTTTCGACATCCGACTGATAAACCCAGACGTGACCGGTGCGGATACGGTCCGCAGCCCGGCGGGAGATGACGGCCGCCGTGCCTTCGAATTCTGCTGGCTTTACAGGCCCAGGTCTTTGATCGAGCTTTGCATGTTTGCCTGCGTTGCGTCCGGGCATAGGTTCATCTTCGCATGGAGGGACGGCCGGCGATGTCTCGATGAAATCGCACTAAACAGGACAGATGCGTGCTGGAACGGATTCCTGTGATGCCGCAATTGCAGTCCAAGCCTATAATCAAGTATGGCTACTGCGCAAAGCGCGTCAGTCCAACCCGTAAAACGCCCGCCGGCACCCGATCTTTTTGCGCCCCGTGTCGAGAAGCTGATAGCCACAGTTCGCGCCAACCGTCCCAGCGACGACACCGAGATTATCCGCAAAGCCTGGGAATTTTGTTTGGAACATCATAAAGGGCAGTTGCGCGCCTCAGGCGAGCCGTATGTGCTTCATCCGCTTGAAGTTGCACTCGTGCTTGCGGAGATGAAGCTGGATTCCACGGCCATTGCGGCCGGTTTGCTGCATGATGCCGTCGAAGACACTCCTGTTACCACCGCCGACATCACTGCCAAGTTTGGCGAACAGGTGGCGCATATCGTCGAGGGCGTCACCAAGATCGATAAAATCCAGTTCGCGAACAAGGAAGACCGCCAGGCTGAAAACGTCCGCAAGATGCTGCTGGCGATGGTCAGCGATGTGCGCGTTGTCCTGATCAAGCTGGCGGACCGCCTGCACAATATGCGCACGCTGGAGCATCTGTCGCCGGACAAGCAACAAGGGATTGCGCGGGAAACTCTCGATATCTACGCGCCCCTCGCGCATCGTCTGGGAATGGGCAAGGTACGCGGCGAGCTGGAAGATCTTGCTTTTCGCTTTGTCGACCCTTATGCGTATCAGCAGGTGCACGATGCCGTCGAGGAGCGCCGCAGCGAGGGCGAGCAGTTTCTTGCCGGGGTAGAAGCGCTGCTGCAGGAGAAGCTGCGCGAGCACAATGTCAAGGCCCGCGTTGAGTGGCGCATCAAGCGCCTCTATAGCGTGAACCAGAAGCTGATCAAGGCGCGCACGACGGTCGATCAGGTCTATGACCTGCTTGCCTTGCGGGTGATCACTTCGAGCGTGCAGGACTGCTATGCCGTCTTCGGCCTGATTCACAGCATCTGGCGGCCGGTGCCGGGCCGCATCAAGGACTTTATTGCCATGCCCCGGCCTAACCTCTACCAATCGCTGCATACGACGGTGATGGGTGAGGGCGGCCACCAATTCGAGGTGCAGATCCGCACCGAAGAGATGCACCGGATCGCCGAAGAAGGCATTGCCGCGCACTGGAAGTACAAGGCCGGCGGTTCGCCGATCAGCGCCCGCGATGAACAGCGACTGGCCTGGGTGCGGCAGCTGGTTGAGTGGCAGCGGGAGATGAGCGATCCGAATGAGTTTCTTTCGACGCTCAAAATCGATCTTTACCCGGAAGAGGTTTACACCTTCACGCCGAAGGGCAAGGTCGTTGTTCTTCCCAAGGATGCCAGCCCGCTGGATTTCGCCTATGCCATTCACACGGAAGTCGGCCACTCCTGTATTGGGGCGAAGGTCAACGGGCGAATGGCGCCGCTGCGGTCCAAGCTCCGTAATGGCGACATTGTCGAAGTGGTGACGCAGAATGGTCACACGCCCAGCCGCGACTGGCTGACCTTCGTCAAGAGCTCGCGTGCGCGCAACAAGATCAAGCACTGGCTGAATGAGCATCAGCGCGAGCGCGCTATCGAAATCGGGCGCAAGCTGCTTGAACGCGAAGCGCGGAAGTACAAGATCTCGTTGTCGAAATTTGATGAGTCCGATTACGAGCGCATTGCGGCTGAATACAGCGTCGCGACGCCGAATGATCTTCTGGCTGCGGTCGGGTTCGGAAAGTATTCTGCGCGCCAGGTGCTCAATCGTCTCGCACCGGGCGTCACCAGCCAGCAGACTACGGAGGCAGACGCCGCCGTTACGGGTGTCGCCGATGCAGTCAAGCGCGTCTCGATGGCGAGCGGCGCGGATTCGTTGCAGGTAGAAGGGCAGAACGAATTGTTGGTTTATCGCGCGCGATGTTGCAATCCTATTCGCGGCGAAGAGATTATCGGCTACGTGACGCGCGGCAAGGGAGTGGCGGTGCATGCGCGCAGCTGTCCGAATGTCCAGAACCTGCTGTATGAGTCAGACCGCCGCATCTCGGTCGAGTGGGCGCGGCACGCCGATGGAGCGCAGGGGCGCGCTCAGACCTATCCCGTCAAGCTCACTATCTACTGCGATGACCGTGCCGGGATGCTGAAGGAGATGACTGCCGTCATCAGCGACGACAATACGAACATCCGCTCCGTCGATTCAAAGCCCGGCCCGAACAACGACGCCACGGTGGAATTCATTGTCGAGGCTGAGGATGTGCGGCATCTGAATCGCCTTGTGCAGGGACTGCGCCGCGTGCCCGGCGTGCGCGACGTGCAGCGCTCGCAAAAGCTCTAGGGAAGGCCGCAGAGACGTCCCCGCTCGTGTACACTGGGGAAGACCCCCGTGTCGGGACGTGGCTCAGCCTGGTAGAGCACTCGCTTGGGGTGCGAGGGGTCGGCAGTTCAAATCTGCCCGTCCCGACCATTTCTCACCATCGGTTCGTCTTTGCTTATCTCTATACCTCGCCTACACATCCCTCAGGCAAATTTCCTGGAACAAGCTTGGAACAAGTCATGAGAAGCGAGCGTACTTCCTACGAAGAGCTTCGTCAATACTGGGCAGAGGAGTGTGACAAGTGACGATTCACTGGATGAGCCTTGCAATCGGGTCCATGTCGGGCGCAATTGTGGCCGTTCTTGGTTATTGGCAGATTGGCACCAGATTGCGGAAGGGGTTGGAGCGTCGGGCGCTTACCAAAGAGTACGGCTCTCTGGCTGGCCATTACTTGAACTATCGCATCCGCGATGACGGGACGTATGAGCCGACCGGGGGAACCGTGGAACTCACATGGGAGCCACAGGACGGGCGACTGGAAGCGACAGGCTTTCACGCAACCGAGCACCCGGAATGGCACAGCTATATCAAAATGAGCCTGGAATATACGGGTACGGGCACAGGGCACTACAACAATGTGAATTCGATACACGGCGGCATTCAACAGGTCATTTACTCGAAACAAACCCACTCTTTCAACGTCATGGGTGTGAGCCATAACCGGAAAGAGTTTGCTCACTGCTGGAAACCCAAGGCGTGATGGGACGAGCTAAGGTGACGGATGGCGGAACTGGACGAATGTCGGACGCTTATAGTTTGGCAAATGGCACGGATACTCTACCCGTACGGCCTGGCCTGCCAACGGCCAACAGTGGAGACGCACAGTGGATGGATAGACGCACGCTCTCCGCTCCATTTGAAGTTGGCCTCGATAGGTTTGCGTTGATGAATGATGTCGCGATTGAGGCACGTAAAGCAGTTGCGGGAAATTGCGGGAGTCATTTTCGTGCAATCCGATGCCGTAAGAGGGTATGATGGCCGCCTTGCAAAGACAGAGGTCGTACTCTGCGGTGCTGAGGAGGGCGAACGAGAATGACGAGTGTCGAAGCCAGCCAAACGCCACACGGTGCAAGATCGCCTGCCTATTTCGTCGAAGCGCTTGAAGATGCCGAGCGGCTGCTGAAGTATGCAGCCGAAATTGGCATCGATATTGACGCAGACACCCGCTCCGCCATTCTTCACGCCAGGAGTCTTTCGCCCAATGAGTGGACAGAAGACGTGGCAGCCAAACTCCTACTTGCGCTTACGCGACTCGCAGCCCGGCTCAAACCAGTAACCGCCGCCAGCCTTAAAGCCTCTCATTATGAAACGCGCCCCACGATGCGCACGTACCTGGTCTGGGCCATCATTCTTTCCGCCGTCATCATTCCTGCTTCGATCGCTACGTTCGTCACCTCTGCTATTTCCGAGTCAATTCGCAGCGACATTACAAAGGCCAATGCGCTTGTGGTCAAGCTCAGTACGGATCTGGGTCCTCCTGCGCGGACGGATGTCGGCGTAAGGGACGACATTACGGACCTCCAGGAGTACGCCTCCACTGTTCGGTTAATTTACGCGCGAGCCCACAGGTTGAACCAGTTTGTCATCCCCCGTGTGGAGGTTCCTCCACCACTCATACCTCCGAAGGGAACCGCTGCTGAACAGGCCCAGTACCTGAAGGACAAATTTGAACTCCATATACCACTCGACCTTAACAACCTTGCTGCGGCCAGAGATGACATGACCGGAACTTACCAGGATGTGCGGTTTTTTGCCCAGACTCTCGTGACTGACATTACGACCTTCTATGGGGCGATCAACTCCTGCTTTCTGCCGATTCTCTACGCACTGTTAGGAACCTGCGCCTACCTTCTGCGGACTTTTGAAGATCAGATGAGCAATCGGACCTTCACACCATCCGCCGCCAACTCCGCCCGTTTCCTGATCGCGGCGATTGGCGGAACCGTAATTGGTCTCTTCACCGGTTTCACGTCACAGGCCTCCGCATCACCGCTGGCAGTTGCCTTCCTAGTTGGATATGCTGTAGAAGTCTTCTTCGCGTTCCTTGAAGGACTTATCAGAGGTTTCACCAAAGTCCCGTCGGCGTCGTCTCCGGTACAGGCCGGGGCATCGACAGAGAAGCCATAGTTTCTAAAATGCCGCATTCGTTTGCGGCGCGGGGTGCGGCTCGCGAGTTAAATCCCGGTACAACTTCTTTCCTCAGCCCGTTCTGGCTTACACTGAGCGTTGAGGAGACAGGTCGTGGAAACTATCGCAAGCGAGTTTTTTATTCAGGCGGAAGAGCGCATCGAGCGTTATAACCTATTGCAGCATCCGTTTTACTCAGCATGGACCGCGGGCGAGCTGACCCGTGAAGACTTGCGCGAATATGCCGCGGAATACTGGCATCATGTGTCCGCCTTCCCTTCTCATTTGAGCGCCCTGCATTCGCGTCTCGGAGACGGAACGACGCGGCGGATGGTCGCGACCAATCTTGCCGATGAGGAGGGAGTTTCGTCTTCCGACGGCCGCGCTCACAGCGATCTATGGATGGATTTCGCCAAAGCCATGGGGGCGAGCGAAGCCGATGTAAAGGCACGTGTCTTGCAGCCGGAAACGCAACGACTGATCTCCTCATTCGAGCGCATTGCACGCGAAGGCAGCCCTGCGGCCGCGCTCGCCACTTTCTATGCCTATGAATCGCGCGTTCCTGCGATTGCTCGGGAAAAAGCGTCAGGATTGAAGGAGCACTATGCCGCGGATGCCGCTGCGACGCGTTACTTCACGCTGCACCAGACCGCCGACGTGCTGCACGCCGATGTGTGGCGCGCGCTCATCGCCAGCGAACTGGCTGCGGCGCCGGAATCTGCTCGGGAGGCTCTCGATGCCGTCGAACAGACTGCGGCTGCGCTGTGGTCGGCTCTGGATGGTGTGGAGCGGAATCGGCAGGCACACAAGTGCCTTTTGCCGGCAAATGTCTGACCTGTGTTCCGAAACGAATCCATGGGCGTGAATGTGATTCACGCCTATTCACTTCTGAAGGGAGTTCTGTCTCGGAGAGGATGTTCCGCGATTGCGGGTAGCCGCCAGCGCCTGCGGTAAAGATGTGTGCATCCGCATCTTGCAGTTCTTACAGCGGATGGGATACCTAAGTGCCATAAGAAAAGGAACATCCCGCAGGCGGAGCCGGGAGAGGCGAAATCTTTCGGAATCGCAGTCTGGGCAATGCATAGCAGGATTACCAAAGGACATACGACCATTAGATGCTGCTTTCGCCCCTAAGTATTGCCAATGATCAGAGAAATTCCCAGAACAACTTTTTTACACTAAATCCCGGGCATGTTGGGGTACTGTATCTCTACAATCGCTGCGCTGGGGTGATGCCATGGTCTGGGACGTTGCGTTTACGTGCGATATCTGCGGGAAAAAGAAGGGTGAAGCCAATCACTGGTGGATGGTGATGCTGGGGGATGTACCTTGCTTCGACGAAGGTCAGCCTTCTCAGCGGTTTACGGTGCTGCCATGGAATTTGGCCGAGAGCCGAAATCCTGACATGTATCACCTGTGCGGGCAGAGCTGTGCGATGACTGCCATGGAGCGCTTCATGACACATGGCTCGATTGAGTCCGATCTCGCAGCTCATTCGCGGCGCTAGCCGTCATTCGCCGAAGAGGTTGGGGCGGTCGGCAGGAGCCGTTCTTTTTGTCTTGCGTTCCTGCAAAGCTGGAGTGGGCGAGACAGAAAGCAGGCCCAGCAGTTCTTTCAGTTCTTTGCGCATGCGCTGTAAACGCGCCTCATTCTTGTCCTTCTTGAGCCCTGCCATCTCCGTGCGCAGCGGCAGTTCCGACTGAGAGCTATGTGCCTTTCGCGCCTCGCGTCCTTCGGTCTGCAGAAGCTGCCGCGCACCGGCGATCGTGTAGCCTTCCTCGTGCAAGAGCCGCTTGATATGGAGCGCCATTTCCACATCGCGCTTGCGATACAAGCGCTGGCCTGTGCCGCTTTTGTTCGGCTTGAGTTGCGGAAATTCGGACTCCCAGAAACGAAGGACGTAGGACTGTACGCTGCACAGCCGGGCCACTTCGCCGATGCGGAAGTACAGCTTGTCCGGAATAGCGGTAGCCACCGCTCCTCGTTCTGAGGCGTGTTTTTGCTTCTGCATGGAAAGCCCGGCCGGCCCAACTGCTGCCACTCACAAAGTATAGGCCACCCGACCAATGCTTTCGCAACAGAAACTGTAACCTAAGCGAGCCTCAGTGACTCAGCTTCGTCAGCAGTGATCGGCTCACGCGATGGAACACCGCCGCTGGCTGCGCGCAGATATTGCACAGGCCAAGCAATTTTTTGTCCCAGGTCGTCGGCCGCGTGGAGCGCCCAGTAAGGATCGCGCAGAAATTCACGGGCAATAAGAACCAGGTCGGCCTGTCCGGTGCGCAGAATGTGATCCGCCTGCGCCGGTTCTGTAATCATGCCCACGGAGCCGGTCAGGATTCCGGTGTGCCTGCGAATCTGTTCGGAAAAATGTGTCTGGTATCCGGGGCCGACAGGAATTTTTACGCCGGGAACCAGTCCGCCCGAGGACACGTCGATCAGATCAACCTTTCGCAGGCGCAGCTGCGCGGCGAGCGCAATCGAACCCTGTACGTTCCAGCCTCCATCGGTCCAATCCGTAGCTGAAATACGCACGAAGAGCGGCTTTTCTTCAGGCCACCAGTCGCGCACGGCGTCAATCACACGCAGAAGCAGGCGGCAGCGGTTCTCCGGCGACCCGCCATATATGTCACTGCGATGGTTGCTTAAAGGACTCAGGAACTCATGCAGCAGGTAGCCATGCGCAGCGTGAACCTCGATTACGTCAAAGCCCGCAAGCACGGCACGCCGCGTCGCCTGCGCAAAGGCTTCGACAATTTGGTCGATTCCCGCTTCATCCAACTCCTTAGGGTGCTTGTAATGGGGTGCAAATGGAATCGGACTGGGAGCTACCACTTCGTCCCATCCTCCTTCTTCAGCGGTCGCAATGCGCTCACCCATCCACGGAGGAGACATGCTCGCCTTGCGTCCCGCATGCGCAAGCTGGATGCCAGCAAAGGTTCCCAGTCCATGCAGGAAATCAACGACGCGCTTCAGCGGAACGATGTGCTCGTTCTTCCAAAGTCCAAGATCGCGCGGGCTGATGCGACCCTCCGCCGTAACCGCAGTTGCCTCAGTGATGACCAGAGCGGCGCCGCCTGCGGCGCGGCTGCCCAGGTGGACGAGATGCCAGTCATTGGCAAAGCCGTCTTCCGACGAATACTGACACATGGGAGAAACCACGATGCGGTTTGGCAGGGTGATGTTTCCGAGTTCAAGGGGAGCAAAAAGGCTGGCTACTTCGGCAGGCATAGTGGCGGTCTCTCCAGTAGTGAAAGCATCTCATCTCGCAAGTGTTACCTCGTTAAGATGCAATGAAGAGGAGTTGGTCGCAACGCAGAAAGAAGGGCCGCAGTGATCGCTGCCTTATTATCTCTGGCATAAGCATCAGTGATGCGAAAAGGTGCGCACTTGCAATGGCATGCAGGCGTCCAACGACTGCATGCGGATTGCCCGCTTCCGCATGCAGAGGTATCGCGCCGCAGGCGAGCTAGAGGGATTGGCTGTGAAGTTAAAAACAAAAGAGGCTCCCCGCGCGTGGAAAGCCTCTCAACTACAACCCAAAGCGACTGCCAATGGTGAACGCAATCTTTGCCTCCGTGAAGAACCCCTCCCTAAGTAGATTCTTCTCGAGAATGCGTCAGCCTGCTCTACGAATAGAAGCAAATCAAGCAGTCGTCCTATATGTTGTATCCACCATGGAGATATGTCAAGAAAATTGCACAGAATTTTAGGCAGCAAGAGGTTACGATGACTGGGAACGGACAACGGCATGGAAGCGTATGTCTCTGTAAGGGAGAAAGAGATCGATGAAACGCTGCATTTTGCCTCTGGTGGGGCTAGTTCTGCTGATGACCTCGGGTTGTCGTATCCAGGTCGACAAGTCAAAAAATGGCGAGGACAAGAACGTCAAGATCGACACGCCAATGGGTGGCCTGCATGTGCGCACCAACGACATGACTGCCGCGGATGTTGGCCTGCCAGTGTATCCGGGGGCGCAGATCGTCCCCGACCACGACAACGAAAAAGCAGCGGATGTTCACCTGGGATTCGGCAAATGGCAGTTGCGCGTGAAGGTGGTCAATTATCAAACTCCTGATTCACAGGACCAGGTGCTCACCTTCTATCGGAAGTCGCTGGGCCGTTATGGTGATGTCATCGAGTGCAATCACAACACTCCGGTGGGTACACCTACCAGCACGCGAGAAGGCCTTACCTGCTCGGAGCATAACAAGGAGGTGCATGTGGACGAGGGCGATGACCTGAGTCTGCGCGCAGGCTCGATGCACCATCAGCATATCGTCGGATTCAAGAAAGGCAGCGCCGGGTATACGAAGTTCGCGCTGGTGGAATTGCAGCTGCCCGAGGGCGTCAACGACAACGAATCCGCCAACAGCCAATAGTTTTGGGAGCGTTGCGTTCCACTGCCCGGTGCGATAGGGTCAAAGATATGGATCTGGCTTGCCACCGCTGCAGCGCAACGCTTGCAACTCCCGAGCTTTTCTGCCCGCATTGCGGAGCGCCCCAGCTACGCTTTGAACCCTCAGACGAGCAGCAGCCTTATCAGGCAAATGGAAACGGTTCCGGGCTCGCTGGAAATCAGCTCATCGCATGGCGGCCCGCTGTTCAGGCAGCCCTCATTGTGGCTCTGCCAGTAGGGGTGCTCAGTTCGCTGCTGGATTTCGGCATCCTCTGGGTGCTGATTGGCGGATTTTGCGCCATCGCGCTGTATCAACACAAAGCGGCACTCATCATCAGTCCAGGCACGGGGTGGCGAATCGGCATGCTGGTCGGCATGCTGGCTGCTTTTTTGTCTACCGTCGTGGATGGCCTGAGCATGGTCATAGAACGCTATGGCCTGCATCGTGGCGCCTCGATTGATCAGAAGTTAGTCGCGCTCACGCAGCAGATGACCGACCAGATGGTTCATCAGAATCCCGAGGCGGCGCAGCAGATTCCGTGGTTCATTCACTTCTGGCTTTCGCCCGACGGGCACGCCGCAGTCGTTCTATTCATGTCTGCATTTGCGGCAATCATGATGATCGCTTTTTCCTCGATTGGCGGCGTGCTGGGAGCGCGCGTACTGGGAGCGCGCAAGCGGCTCTCCCTGCATTCTTGAGGACATGCTTGCCGCGAGGTACCGGCACCTCGTATCATCCCGCAAGAGCCTCTACTTATGACAGACACACAGACAGTCTCCAAGCCGGTGCTTCGCGAGAAGGGCCGCATCATGTCCGCGTCGGAGATTGAGCGGACGCTGGTCCGGCTCGCCCACGAAATCATCGAGAAGAACAACGGGAGCGCCAATCTGGGCCTCGTCGGAGTACAGCGGCGCGGGGTTCCCCTGGCCCAACGCCTGGCTGCGCTGATCGCCAATATCGAAAAGCATCCGGTTGATATCGGGGTTCTCGATATCAGCTTCTACCGTGATGACCTCTCGACGAAAGATGTGCGGCCTGTTGTGAATCCCGGCGATCTTGGCTTCGATGTCAATGGCCGTGACGTTGTCCTGGTCGATGACGTTCTCTATACCGGACGCACCGTGCGCGCCGCGCTTGATGCGCTCTTCGATCACGGCCGCCCACGCCGGGTGCAGCTTCTTGCCTTGATCGACCGCGGACATCGCGAGCTTCCGATCGAGGCCACATTTGTCGGCAGAACCGTCCAGACGAGCAACCGCGAAATTATCGAAGTCAAGCTTCGCGAAATCGATAAGGATGAGCAGGTGCTGATCGTCGAGCGTGTTGACTAGCTACTTGACGACACCAGATCGCTTAGACTGACTATGGACTACGCAGTAAAACCGCTGCACTCTTCGCATTCCCTGACGTATCCGCATGCCGAAATCGCAAGCTAGGACGCACAAGACGACTGCAACCAGCCCGCCGCAAATATCTTCCCATCACCCATCATCACTGCTCTCGGTTACAGATCTAAGCCTGGATGACATCGCCTCGATTCTTAAGGCTGCATCTGCGCTTGAAAGCGAAGACCCGTTAAAGCGCATGAAGCATCTCTTCAAGCGCCGCGTATCGCTGCTCTTTTACGAATCGAGCACGCGCACGCGAACGTCGTTTGAACTGGCGGCAAAACAGCTTGGCGCAGACACCGTGCTGGTGAGCGCGCTTTCATCCAGCATTGAAAAAGGCGAATCGCTCAAAGACACCGGCATCGCACTGCGCGCGCTTGGCGCTGAATGCATTATCCTGCGGCATCCCTCATCAGGTGCGCCCTATGTGCTTTCGCGGGCTACCGGCCTGCCGATTCTGAATGCGGGTGACGGCATGCACGAACACCCCTCTCAGGCTCTGCTCGATCTGCGCACCATCCTCACGCATTTGCGCGCAGCAAAGGCCACGCCTGTTTCCGAAACCACGCTGAAAGGCGTGACCGTTACCATCTGCGGCGATATCTTTCACAGCCGGGTGGCGCGCTCGAATATGCTGTTGCTGCCGCGCCTCGGCGCGCGCGTGCTGCTCTCGGGTCCACAAGCGCTGCTTCCCGAAACAGCCGCATCAGCCGGTCCCGGAATTGTTATCGAGCGTGACTTCGACAAGGCTCTGAATCAATCGCAGGTTGTCATGATGCTGCGTATTCAGGCGGAGCGATTGGCCGGAATGAATCTGGATCTTGATGAGTACAAGCTGCGCTATCAGGCCAACTCGGATCGCATCGCCGCGCACGCGCCGGATGCTTTGATCCTGCATCCCGGCCCGATTATTCGCGGATTGGAAATCACCAGCGAAGTAGCCGATGGGCCGCAATCAGCCATCGCCGAACAGGTGCGCCACGGCGTCGCCATTCGCATGGCCCTGCTCGTCCGCGCGCTCAACGCAGCGCCGAAAGGAAAACGCAAGTGAAGCCCATTCTCATTCGCGGAGGCCACGTCGTTGATCCAGCTTCCGGCCTTGATGCCGATCGCGATCTGCTGCTCAGGGATGGCCGCGTCTCTGCCGTTGAGGCGCCGGGCAAGCTAAATGCGGCGGCAAAACAGGAGGCGGCTGAGATACTCGACGCCAAGGGCCTCGTCGTCGCGCCGGGCCTCATCGATATCCACGTCCACCTGCGCGAGCCTGGACAGGGCTACAAAGAGACCATCGCCTCCGGCACAGCCGCTGCTGCCGCAGGAGGCTTTACCGCGGTCTGCGCGATGCCGAACACAGTTCCCGTGAACGATTCGCCGGAGACCACGCGCTGGATGCAATCCCCTGAGCGCAACGCGCTGATTCGTGTCTTCCCTATCACAGCAGCAACACGCGGCAGCATGGGCGAAGCGCTGACTGAGTACGGCGCGCTAAAAGCCGCAGGCGCCGTAGCGGTGACCGACGACGGAAAACCGATCCTCGGCGACTCCATCATGCGCCAGACGCTGGCTGCTGCCGCCCGTATCGGTCTGCCGGTGATTCAGCACGCAGAAGACACACGCATGACTGGAGGCTGCTCGATGAACTCGGGCGCACTCGCCTTCCGGCTTGGTCTGCGCGGCATGCCGGTTGAAGCCGAGTCGAGCCTGGTCGAGCGTGATATCCGCATGGTGGCAGAATTGAAGGACAGCCGCGCACATCTGCATGTTGCTCATCTCTCCACAGCAAAGGCCCTGGAAGCGGTAAAGCGCGCTCGCCGCAATGGACTGCACGTCACCTGCGAAGTAGCGCCGCATCATTTTGTGATGAATGAAGAAGCGGTTGCAGAATACAACACGCATGCCAAGATGAATCCGCCCCTGCGGTCGGAAGCAGATCGCGAGGCGATGCTCGAAGGCATCATGGAAGGCGCAGTTGATTCGATCGCCACCGATCACGCGCCGCACGCCGCGCACGAGAAGGAGCAGGAGTTCGAGCGCGCGCCCAACGGCATCACCGGCCTTGAAACAGCTCTCGGACTGACGATGGCCGTGTTGCATGGGAAGCATAAACTGCCACTGAGCCGCATCATCTCACTGCTGAGCACGCAGTCGGCAGCAGTACTGAACCTGAAAGGCCGTGGCAGTCTGGCTGTGGGTTCCTTCGCCGACGTCGTCCTCTTCGACCCTAAGGGGCAGTGGAAATTCCACGCATCCGAGTCCAAATCAAAGTCAAAGAACACGCCCTTCGATGGCTGGACAATGCTGGGCAAGGTCTCCGCGACGATCAGCGAAGGCCGCGTCGTTTATCGCTCATAGCGCAGCTACCGCTTGACTTTGCGCGGGTCGAAGTCAGGCCTGGGACAGGTTCTGGTATCGCCGGTATCAGCGGTGGGGAGATGGGAGAGCTTTACTTTTTTGATGAGGCTCAAGTAAACAGACGCTTGAGACGAGCCATCCAGGCATGCCTTCTCCCGGAACTGGCCGTTCAGGGGAGCGCGACGCGCTACACCCGGCTGAACGGCCCAGTCCCTGAAATCATTTTGGCTGCGGTGTCGCTTCGCTCTTGGTTACTGTCTCTTGCTTCGGAGCATCATTGGTTGCGCCCTTGATGCCATCTTTGAAGCCGCGCAGGCCTTCGCCGAGACCTTTGCCCAGTTCAGGGAGCTTGCGGGGACCAAAGATCAACAGCGCGATGACGAGAATGATCAGTAAATGTGTCGGTGTAAACAGATTATCGAGCATATGGGATATCTCCCGGCATGCGCGCGGGAATTTCCTCCGTTTCACATATTGTCGCACAGAGCCACTGCCCGGCGCGAAACTCCATGTTGAGTATGTAGTTAATTTGTGAGCGGATGTAAAGCGTCGAGGCGCTTTCGGGCCATCTCAGCAAAGGTCACCAGACTCTCCGACGCGCCCATCGTCAGCCGACGCTGCACCTTCAATAGCGGATAGATCCGCGAACCGCCAATCTCCAGCGTTGGAACCGCGAAATTTTCCCCCGGATATTCGCTCATCGTCCACTCCGAAGGATAGCGGCGGTGGAAGATCTCGCCGAAATAGCTGCCCCACAATTTCGTCAGCCATTCCAGATCATCCTCCGGCGCGGGAGCCAGCGCGTCCAGAATGATCTCCAGCGCTTCAATTGAGGCTGCGGAATAGTCAAGCTTCATATCACGTTCGGAGGCAGCGATCCGCACAGCTTCCGCCGCATAGGCCTGCATCATGGCGTCGAGCGAGTCGAAGGTGGCGTTGGCGAGTTGTTCTCTTGCTTTCTTCATCTGAAGTAGTCGCACTTCCTCCGGCGAAATGCCGCCCTGCAATCTGACAGAATAGCGCCTCGCCATGTATCTTTAAAATTTACGGGAAGTCTAAAGGAATGTTCCGCTGCCCGGATTTGTGGAGGTCTTTTTCTGTTGAGAAGCACGCGTTTTTCCTGTCTGGCCCTTGCCGCAATCACCTTCTTACTTTTCTGCGCCAGCTGCCGGGCCCAGTCTCAGGCTCAGGCCCAGTCTCAGAGCACGACTACACCGCAGACCACTCCTACCAGCGCGCTTGCCGGAGTAAAATACGACTATCGCTGGGAGCTCTACGGCGGCGTCGCTTATTCCCACTTTAACGCCGGGCCGAACCTGTTGCAGGGGGCGAACCTAGGCGGCTTCGACGCTCAGGTTGCGCGATTCTTAAAGCCACGCTGGGCAGTTGCAGGCAATGTGCGCGGATATTACGGGACCTCCGGCGTTGTGCCAAACCCATATGGCATCAGAGGGCCATTCGTAAGCGAGCACATGTTCATGGCTGGCCCGGAGTTTCGCTGGCTCAGCAATGAGCACGGTTCGATCATGCTGCACGCTCTCGTCGGGGGCGCATATGGAGACTTCCAGCACGCTATTGGCAATGTTCCGCCGGGCGCACTGGGCTTGTTCAGCAACCAGTTCGCCTTCGGGAGCGCGTTCGGCGGATCGATCGACCTGAACCGCTCTCCGCGCCTCGTCTTCCGCATTTCACCCGACGCAACATTCACCGATTTCGGCGGAGTTGGACTCAAAGATCAATTTGCGATATCGGTGGGCCTGCTCTATCGGATGGGTAAAGGCCTTAAGTAAATCGACTTCGAGAAGGACTATAAGGGCTGGACTGAAATGGAGCTTCCAGCCTTTTCTCATGCCCTAAAAGAACCATTCGTCGGCTAAGAATGCATCGTTTACCGTGATATCCGTACGCTTCATCCCTTCGCATCCTCTTTTGCCCAGACGAGTCTGATACACCAAGGAGAGGCGCATGCAGCAGCGTAAGTTAGGCACGCAAGGTCTTACAGTTTCCGCAATTGGACTCGGTTGCATGGGGATGTCCGACTTCTATGGCCCGCGCGATGAATCAGAATCCGTCGCCACGCTTCATAGGGCGCTCGATCTCGGCATCATTTTTTTCGACACGGCCGACGTATACGGCCCACATACCAACGAAGAGTTGGTTGGCCGCACGCTCAAGCCGCATCGGGACAAGGTCATTATCGCTACCAAGTTCGGCATGGTCCGCAAGCCAGACGGCACACGCGGAGTCAACGGCAGCCCGGAGTATGTCCGCGTATCCTGCGATGCCAGCCTGAAGCGACTCGGCATCGACACCATTGATCTGTATTACCAGCATCGCGTCGACCCCAATACTCCCATCGAGGAAACAGTCGGGGCCATGGCGGAGTTGGTCAAAGCCGGGAAAGTGCGCTATCTGGGGCTTTCCGAAGCCGGCGCGAAGACGATTCACCGCGCTCATGCCACCCATCCCATCTCGGCCGTTCAAAGCGAGTACTCGCTTTGGAGCCGCGACCACGAGGAAGATGAGATCATTGCAACTGTACGGGAACTTGGCATTGGATTCGTTGCGTATTCCCCTTTGGGGCGAGGATTCCTGACTGGACAGATTCGCAAGCCCAGCGATCTTGCTGCCGATGACTGGCGCCACTCTTCCCCGCGCTTTCAGGGAGAGAATTTCCAGAAGAACCTTGATCTGGTTGTAAAGATTGAAGAGTTTGCCGAAAAGCGGAAGGTGAAAGCATCGCAGCTTGCGCTCGCGTGGGTGCTAGCGCAGGGCGACGACATCGTTCCGATTCCCGGCACCAAGCGGCGCAGCTATCTCGAAGAAAATGCAGCTGCTGTGGAAATAAAACTGACGCCGAACGAGTTAATAGACTTGGACGCCCTCGCTCCAAGAGACGTGGCTCAGGGCGAACGATATGCACCGGAAATGATGGGCATGCTCAGTCTTTGATGCAGGAAGAGTCCGGATTCGGACATGGTTGTTCGAATCCGGACAATTGCGGGTAGTTTCCTCGGCGAAAGCCGAGCAGAATCATTTACTTTTTCTGGTTCTCACTGGCCCGCGGGTTGCTAACAGATACCGGTAGAACAAGTCTACTGGTGACAAAGGCTACACCTTCCCTATGAAGCGGTTTGGTTGCTTCCAGCTTGACGCAGCAAACGAATGTCTGTGGTGCGAAGAAAAGCAGGTCCCGCTCGCGCCCAAGCCTTTTGCCGTTTTGCGCTATCTGGTGGAGAATCCGCAGCGGCTGGTCACCCACGATGAGTTGCTCGATGCATTGTGGCCGGAGACCTATGTACAGCCTCAGGTCCTGCGCACCTATGTCCTTGAGTTGCGCAAGCTACTGGGAGACGATCCCGGCGAACCACAGTATATCCAGACGGTTCCAAAGCGTGGCTATCGTTTTCTCACGAAAGTCACCACGGTCAGGCAAGAGGCGCCGGAGTCTCTCGATCACATTCCGCGGATCGTCGGACGCGAAGCCGAACTCGAGAAACTCGATGCCGATCTCGATCACGCGGCCAAGGGTAATCGCAAGCTGATTTTCCTGACCGGAGACGCTGGTTGCGGGAAAACCGCGCTGATCGATGCCTTCTGTGCTCGTTCCTGCAGCAATGATGGTGCGCGGATGGTCCGCGGCCAGAGCGTCGAAGGCTTTGGCGGCAAAGAGCCGTTCTATCCCGTCCGCGAAGCTCTCGGCCAGCTTATGGACGATGAGAAAACGGGCGAGCTTCTCGCACGGAGGCTGCCTGGCTGGTTCGAGAAGAACGCAGAAAACGGGGCAAAGGTTCCGGCGCTGGGAGAAATCTGCGAGGCCGTGGAGGCCCTGGCGCAAAGTGAACCACTTCTCCTGGTGCTTGAAGACCTGCACTGGGCCGACGCATCCACCCTTGACCTGATTTCGGGACTGGCGCGCAGACGCGGCAGCCAGAGACTCATGATGCTGGCGAGCTACCGTCCGGAAGGGATTGATGGTCAGCATCCGCTTCCAGGCCTGAAGGAAGACCTTTCCACGCGGCGTCTCTCCTGCGAGATTGTTCTGGGACCTCTGAACCGCAAGGCCGTTTCCGACTACCTGCTGCAGCAACTCAATACAAACACCCTGCCGGCAGGGCTGGCGAGCTTTGTGCATCAGCACTCTGAGGGCAACCCGCTGTTTATGGCAGCAACCTTGGACCACTTGCGCAGTCAGGGGCTGCTTCTATCGAAGGCTGGTAAATGGCAACTCGCAATGCCGCTGGCCGAAATCGAACTGGGTATTCCCGACGGTCTTCTGGGAATGATCGACCTGCAGCTGGGAAGGCTCAGCGAAAGCGAGCGACGCCTTCTCGAGGCCGGTAGTATCGTCGGAGCCGTCTTCCCTGCCTGGGCCGCGGCCGCCGCGCTTAAGGCAGACGTTGTCGATCTGGAAGATGAATATGCCTCGCTCGCCCGGCGCACGAGACTACTAAATGCGGCTGGCCAGGACGAGCTCCCGGACGGAACCCGCTCTACTTTCTATGTTTTTGCCCATGGTCTCTTCCGTGAAGCGCTTTACGCGCGGCAGCCTGCGGCGCGTCGGGCCGAGCGTCACCGGCGGGTGGCGGAAAGGCTGAAAACTCTCTTTGCCGGGAGCGAAGCGAGCGTAGCATCCGAGCTCGCCCAGCACTACGAAGCTGCCGGCTCCTGGAAGGAGGCTATCGAAGCCTTACGCCTTGCCGCGGACACTGCCGCCACGCGGGACGCCGACCATGCCGCCCAGGAATTGCTGAAGCGGGCCCTGGATATAAGCGAGAACCTGCGGCCAGATGAGCGCAAGGCCACAGAGCGTAATCTGATCAATCAAATAAAGAAATATTCTGAATACCAGCCGGCCCCAGTGGCCTAATTGCGGCGCAGGCTGCGTATCTGACGGCGCAGCGTGGCAATTTCGCGGCGAGTGCTGCGAAAAACCGGCACAATGTAGGAGCGGGACATCCGCGGCAATTCATGAAACATAGAAATCAGCAGATTCAACTGATCTTTCTTCGTTGCCAGGTCCCTTTCCAGAGCCGCAAGTATCTGACTTCGCTCCGGAGTCTGAGCGTTTAACATTATCCAATGGTAACCATATGTCAGCCGCATTGTCACCCTGGGGAAGGCTGATTATGCCCTAGCCTGGTACGAATTTGGAACCACAAACCACACTGTCCCGAATCGATATACCGCACTCAAGTTTACTTCACACTTAAAGGTGCAGCTGACCAATAACACTAAGCTGAAATCATGACAACTGCAACTATTGCCAAGGCCATGCCAACGGTCTGGCCGCGCGTTGCCCGCTCCCGCAGAAGCCATACGGCCAACAGAATCGTGCCCGCCGGGTAAAGCGACGAGAGCACAGCAGCCACATCCAGCCGACCAGTCAACGAAGAGACGGTATACAGCAGGTTTCCCGCAGTGTCCAAAATGCCTGCGGCCGCAGCCAGAGGGAAAATGGCACCCCAGCGCAATCCCTCTGGACGGAGGCGTCCGCCACTTATGATTCCTAACGCTACCGCACAGGAAACCGACCCGACACGGGAAAAGGTAAGTGCCCAGAGCGCATTGTCTCTTCCGGCGACGTGAAGAAAAACCAGTAAGAAGCCGAAGCAGACACCTGCAAGTAGCCCAAGCCCGAGCCCGTGCGGATGCGCCTCACGTCCGGGGGAATAGGCAATCAGCCAGATAGCGACGCCGGCGACTGCAAAACCGGCGAGCTTCAACGCAGCTGGCCTGGCTTCTGTAAAGAATGACACCAGCACGGGAACGGCAGCCGACAGAACGCCAGACAGGGCTGCCACCAAACCCATCGAGCCCAGGGAAAGTCCCCGGTAGAGCGCCAGCAGGCCCACGCCGCCAGCCAGGCCGGCGATCAGCCCAAAGAACACCGTATGCCGTGTGGGCAGGCCCGCGGGATGAACCGCAATTGCAGCCAGCAGAGCCATGAGGCCCAGCCCGTGGGCGATCATCAGGACAAGTGCAGGCGTCGTGCGCCGGGTAACGATCCCGCCGCAGAAGTCCGAAGTACCCCATACTACTGCGGAAAGCAGAGCAAGGGCGGAGGCTTCCCCGCCCGCCGTCATCATTGCCGCATTGAGGCGGATGGATAATAGCCGTCTTTCGCCGTCACATCAAGATTCGGAACTTCCACGTTGACAGTGATCTTGTGGAAGCGGTCGCTCATCACGCCGGCATGGGTGTAATAGCCAAGCGTATACGATGCGCGGACCGACTCCGTGATCTTGGCAAAGCTCGACTGGATGCCGTTCTCGGAGAACTGCGACTCCAGCGCCCCACCCGTCGCCAGTGCATATTTCGGCAGGATATTGTCGCGCATCGTCGGCACCAGCGGGATATGCCACTTGTCGAGATAGCCGATGCCCCACATCGCCGAGTCGCCAACGAGAGTGCCGTAGATGGAAATTTCATTTGTGAGAAGGTAACGAACCACTTCCTTGTAAGACGCCTTGCTCCCCGATTCCTTGCCATCGCTGATGACGTAAAGAATGCGGCGGCGCCCCTTCGGCTGCTGTGCGAGCGCCTTCGCGGCTTCGAGAATCGCGTCGTTGAGTGGATGGACTTCTTTCGGAATCACAATGAAACCGGCGTTGCCGCGTTGCGGTGAAAGGTTCGGGTCTACCTGCTTCCCGTTGATCGTCATGCCATCATCGAGCGGGCCACCGGGAGAAACCACGCCCATATCGCGCCCTGAAGTCTTTGCGCTCTGGAAGGCAGCAGGCAGGCGTGCACCCTGGGCGCCCGTAAAGTCAGTCACCATACGCGTACTGCTGTTGTAAGCGAATATAGCGACGGTATCAAATGGAGCGAAAGCGCCAGTTACAGCGGTCAAGCTCTCATTCACCTTGGCCATCACATCGGAAGGAAGGCTTTGATCGATCACAAAGGCTGTAGAAAGAGGCAGAGGATCGACAGAAAACGTTGCAATTCGTTGCCGGGCGCCATCTTCATAAATCTTGAACTGGCGCCAAGTCAGGCCGGCAACCAATTGATGCTTTTTATCGCGCACCGTAACTGGGACCTGGACATACGTAACCGGAACGCGAATGAGGAACGCTTGCTGCTGGTTTCCCTTGAGAATCTCGGGCGCTTCCTGCTGCTGCGTGTTGTCCTGTTGCGGCGCAGACTGTGTGTCCGATGAGGAGGAAGAGGAAGACTGCGGAGCGCTGGCAGGTGGAGGCGCGCTCTGTACCGCCTCCGGACCAGTGCCTTTGCCCGGCGTGACCTCATTCTTGAGGTTGGTAAGATCGCTTGAGCCGGCAGGCTGAGGCGCTGGAGCATCCGGAATACTCTGCTGTTGCTGCTGGAATCCACCCAGCATGAGAAAGGCCAGCGCGACTGCCAAGGCACCTTGCATAACTTTTAGAGAACCCCCGCCAAATTTGGTTACATCATGCTGCCGTCTGGCGCGAACGGCAGCATGATTACACTGCATTTAGATGCTTCTGATCTTATTTCGTGATCAGATTCATTCGTCACTGTACGCGGATCAGAGCTACTCTAAGACTACCAGATACAAACCTTGAGCGTATCTGAGCGACACAGGATTGACTTTTAGCGTCGATTCTTCGTCCAATGACTGGAACACCAGACATGCGACTCCGCCAATCACTTCTCGTCCTGCTACTCGCCGCTACCTCATTTGCAGTCTTCGCGCAGGAAGCTCCATCACCTGACGCATCTCCGATAAGCAATGCACCTGACACAAGCCAGCCAGAAGACAGGGCCACCACAACGCTGAAAGTCAATGTCAACCTCGTCAGCCTCTACTTCACCGTGCACGACAAGCGAGGCGGCCTCATCCCCAATCTGACGAAAGACGACTGCAGCATCCTTGAAGACAAAACGCCGCAGAAGATCAAAAACTTTTCCGCGGAATCCGACTTGCCGCTCACCCTCGGCATCCTGCTCGACACCAGCGGAAGCCAGCAGAATGTTCTTCCTATGGAGCAGCAGACAGGCAGCGCCTTCGTGAAGCGCATCCTGCGCTCGAAAGACGAAGCCTTCCTCGTTTCCTTCGACGTGCAGGTTAGCCTGATGCAGGACTTCACCAGTAATCCGCGGCTAATCGAGCGCGCGATGGACGAGGCTCAAATCAATGTCGGCGGCGGCAGTGGGGGTGTGCCCGGAATCGGACAGGGCCCGGTGCCGGTGCATGGCACGCCCAAGGGCACTTTGCTCTACGATGCCGTCTACCAAGTATCGAATGACAAGCTGCGCTCGGAAACTGGACGGAAGGCGATGATCCTCCTGACCGACGGCGAGGACCAGGGCAGCAGTTACAAGATTACAGACGCCATTGAAGCCGCGCAAAAAGCCAATGCCATCATCTACGTCCTGCTCATTGCCGACCGCGGCTTCTACTCGAATTACGGCTATGGCATAAACCTCGGGTATACCGGCGCCTCCGCGATGAAAAAGATGGCCGATGAAACCGGCGGACGCATGATCGACGTGGGAAACAACGGCAAGAAGATGGAGGCCGCCTTCCAGCAGATTGAAGACGAGTTGCGTACGCAATACCTGGCAAGCTATACGCCGACGAACAACAAGCTCGACGGCAGCTATCGTAAACTCGACGTCTCCTGCAAGGGCGATGGCCTGAAGGTACAGACGCGTAAAGGATACTACGCCATCGGCTCGCCCGAGGATAGCCAGGGACAATAGCGCGCAGCCTAAAGGTCGTTGCCTAAATCTGAGAATTTCAGATCTCTAGGCCGTGATCACCTTGCCGTCAAAATAGGAGGCATTGGCCATGTGACACGCCGCCGCGGCATGGTGACCGAAGACTACATCTTCGACAACAGGCTTGCGCGTCCGCACCGAGTCGAAGAAATTGGCAAGATGCGGCTTGACGTCGTCCCACGAAGGCCCGCGCCACATGGTCACATCCGGCAGCGCGAATTTTTCCAGTTCTCCGTCGTGTTCCGCGTGCCATTGCTTCTCATAGGCCGCGCGCATTGCCGTAGGAAAGCCGTTCAGCCCATAACTCGGTGAGGTGTCCAGCCCAGACTGCGGAATAAACGTCACCGAGCTGTTGGAAAGTTCGATAATGCCCTTCTGCCCCATCAGCCGCGTAACTTCAGGCGTTTCCGTCTGCTGAGTCAAACGCACCGTCACCGGGATCTGGCCATACTCAAACGTAGTCACCTGCAGATCCGGCATGTTGCGCCCATCCTTCCAGCGAAAGATGCCTCCCACCGAAAGCGCCTTGTCTGGAATTGCGTTAATGCTCGTCGTAAATTGCATGCCGCTCAATAGGTGCACCATCAGATCCCCTGCCATGCCCGTGCCGAATTCGCGCAGGCGGCGCCAACGTGCAAACGTCTCCGGATCGAAAGGCCGTTTCGGCGCGCTGCCCAGCCAAGTATTCCAATCGAGAGTCTGCGGCGAAAGGTCAGGGGGCCACGGATACTGCCATGCCCCGCTCGGCGAGTTGCGCCCCAACTGCAGCTCCACCTGCGTCAACTGCCCAATCGCGCCGCCATCATACAGTTCCTTCGCCTTGCCAAAGAGCAGAGAGCTGACGCGTTGCGAGCCGACCTGCACAAAATTCTTCGACTGCTTTACAGCGCGCACCATCTCCTCGCCCTCGGCGATCGAGTGGGACATCGGCTTCTCAACATAGACGTCTTTGCCTGCGCTCAGCGCGTCGACGGTAATCTGCTTATGCCAGTGGTCCGGCACAGCAACGATGACGCATTCAATAGTCTTGTCGTCCAGAATTTCCTGATAGCGTCGCGTTGTTTTGATATTTGGCCCGGCAATTTCGCGTGCCAGCGTATGCCGGCCGTCATACAGATCGCACGCCGCAGCGCATTCCGCCTGCGACAGAGTTACGGCGCCACGCAACAACGTAGACCCCTGAATTCCGACCCCAATGCTGGCAAACCGCACACGATCGCCGCCAACCGAAGGCTGCGCGCTACCCGCCTGCTCCTGAGCAAGCACAACCTGCTTCCCTGAAACCAGTGACCCTACAGCAGCCCCACTACCAGCCTGCAGAAACCTTCTGCGAGAGAACCCCGTCATCCAAACCTCTTGTAGACTCGAAGTCCACTATAACGGAGATGAGTACGCAACATGGGCTAAACAGGAACCAAAGCAAAAGTGATGGTTACGAATGGGACAAGCTTCAGACCGGGGCCGGGTGGCCTGGGGCTTCAAGATTGTGCGTGTAGGCAGGAGTTGCGGTCAGAGAAGCTTCAGGGTGCACCAGAACTGATTTACGCGTGGTTTTTGCGCGGCTTCAAGGTGACTTTAGCTGGACGCGTCCTTGAATTCCTCGTGCCATGCCATCTGGATCGCCTCCAGCTTTGACTCATTCGACTTTGCCGGATCATCTGCAAACCCATCCAATTCGGTGACGTACTTGTGCAGATCGGTAAAACGAACTGTTAGCGGATCGAGTTCAGGAAATTTCTCCTGCAGCTGGATTCCAATCTCTTCCGCGTCGGTCCAAAGAATCTCACGCGCCATTTATTTTTCCTCCGCCAAAGCCAGCGGCTTGCCTTCGGATACGTAGTTTCGGTTCCACTTGGGAATCTCGACGATGTAAGCACCGGGCTTCGTGATCACCGCCTGGCAACCGAGACGCGAATTCAGCTGCAGATCGGCGGCCATGTCCAGCCGGTCGAGTTCGTCGTCATCGGCCTCGCTCAAATTCGGAGCGCCATCCTTGATCCAGAGATGGCAAGTTGTGCAGGCGCAGGCCCCGCCGCAGGCGTGGTCGAGAAAAATGCCGTAGTTCTCGGCAACGTCGAGGAAAGACATAGGCTTGCCGTGGTGGTCATATGGCATGGTGCCGAACTCAAACTCGACAGTCTTTCCCTCGGGCATAAATGTCACGCGCACCATGTTCGGCGCGGGGGGCTTGCTCAAATCAATTTCCTGCTCTGTCTTCACGTCACTCATAAATCTAATCCTTGCTGATCTCCGCTGGCGCAAACGGATGCGGCGCTGTTGGCCCTTCCCCCAGCTTATCGCCGGCGGAGTCCATCGTCTCGCCCTTGATCGCGCTCGAAACGGCGGCGTCCATCATCAGCTCCGCGAATCGCCGCGTCGCCTTGTCCAGCGCTTCGGTTCCGGCGCGCAATGTCTTCAAATCGTCGCAGTGCTTCAGCACGAACAGTTCTTCTTTCAAAAGGCCGATCTGCGCGCGCTCTTCATCCGTCAGAAGCTGCCAAGCAGCATGTTGCGGGGCCTTCTCGACGGCCGCCAGAATCGTATCCGCCTCGTTGCGGGCCTCAATCAGCTGCCGCTCGTGAAAGTCGGCTTCGGCATGATCGAACGAATCGAGAATCATCGACTCGACTTGCTCGTCGGTGAGCCCGTATGTCGGCTTGACTTCGATCTCGGCTTCCTTGCCCGAGCGCTGCTCCCGCGCCGAGACGTGCAGAATGCCGTTGGCATCGATCAGGAACTTTACCTCGATACGCGGCAGTCCGGCGCTCATCGGTGGGACGCCCTTTAGATCGAAGCGCGCCAGCGACCGGCAATCCTTCGCCAGCTCACGCTCGCCTTGCAGTACGTGAATCGCTACGTTCGTCTGCCCGTCGACGCCAGTCGTAAAGTGTTCTGTCGCCGACGCCGGGATCGTAGAATTACGCTGGATGATCTTCGCCACCACGCCGCCCAGCGCTTCAATGCCGAGCGACAGCGGCGTTACGTCGAGCAGCAGCATGTCTTCTGTAGCCTTTGAACCGCCGCCAAGAATATTCGCCTGCACCGCAGCGCCCAGCGCTACCACCTCATCGGGGTTCAGCTCCGTATGCGGCTTCTTTCCGCGCTGGTTCAGATGAAAGACGCCATCGGTCAAGGCGCGCACCGCTGGGATCCGCGTCGAACCGCCGACGAGCACCACTTCGTCGATTTGTTCAGGCGTGATGCCGGCATCTTTGAGTGCCTGCTTGCAGGGCTCAAGGGTGCGTTCGATCACTGGACGAATGATCTGCTCGAAAGCCTCACGCGGCAGTTCGCGCTGATACTTCTCACCCGTCGGCAGGTCAACGCTGATGCGGGCAAGCTGCTCGAATGAGAGCGCAATCTTCGCAGCGATGACTTCCTTGCGGATCGCCTGAACGGTTTCCGCACTGGAACGAACGTCAATGCCAAGCTCACCCTGGATATCATCGAGCGCAATCGCAATCAGCAGATTGTCAATATCGTCGCCGCCGAGATGCGTATCGCCGTTCGTGGCAATGACCTCAAAAATCCCCTCATGCAGCTTCAGAATGGAAATATCAAACGTCCCGCCACCCAGATCGTATACCGCAACAATGCCCTCCTTCTGACGATCGAGGCCATACGCCAGAGCAGCTGCTGTCGGCTCGTTCACCAGCCGCAGCACTTCAAGCCCAGCCATACGGCCTGCGTCTTTTGTCGCCTGCCGCTGTGCATCGTTGAAGTACGCCGGCACCGTGATGACAGCCTTCGTCACCGGAGCACCAAAATAGCGCTCCGCGTTCTTCTTCAGCTGCCGCAGCACGTAGGCGGAAATCTCAGGCGGGGTGAACTCCTCATCGCCCAGCTTGATGCGCAAGACTTCACCGGACTGCAGATCGTCCGCCAGATGAAAGGGAAAGAGCTTCAACTCTTCACGCACATCGTCAACACCGCGCCCCATCAGCCGCTTCGCGGAATAGATCACCCGCTCCGGCGTTCGAATCAGATACTGCCCCGCGCCATTGCCGACCACGAACTTCCTCTGGCCATCAACAGCAAGCGCGACCACCGAAGGCACAAGATTCGACCCATCTTCGCCAGGAATCACCACCGGCTGCTCGCCCTGCATAAACGCGACGAGCGAGTTGGTCGTGCCTAAATCAATTCCGACAATGCGTTCTTCTGCCATCTAAATCCTATCGACGCACTAAGTTCCCAGCGCCTCATTCACGTTGCGCACCAGATTCCGCACGTAGCGACGGCGATCAAGCACCGCTACCATCCTATCCTTCACCTCAGTCTGCGATGACTCATCCGCGGCATCGAATGCTGCATCCCATTTCGCCCACAGCGCCCGCAATTGCGAATCAGACTCAGCCATCTGTCCTTCAAACTGCGCCTTCGCCTTCTCCATATCCTGCCGCAGCTGTGGATCATCCTCACCCATCTTCTGATTCATGCGCATCTCTTCAAGCTGCATATTCAGTTCAAAGACTTCTTCCAGAAGATCAGGCGGCATGCGCAACTCTTTCTTCGCACCATTTCCGGAAGCGCCCTCCAAACTTCGATCCTGTTCGATCTCTACGCCTTCGAGGCGCAGCAGATACTCGGTGCGCGTAATCGGATTCTTCAGCGTGCGATACGCATCATTCAGAAGCGATGTCTGCTCCAGGCTCCACTGCTGCTCCTGCTCGCTCGCCCGCGCGTACACGTCCGGATGAAGCTTACGGCTCAGCTTATAAAACGACCGCTCCAGCGCAGCAGTATCGAGCGACAGCTTTCGCGGCAATCCAAAGACGTCGAAGTACGCCACTCCGGCGGCGGGCGACTGCACCTTTCCGCATGTATCACAAAACGGCGCGCCCGCGGCCAATGCAGAGCCGCACGACCAGCAGGCCGTCTTCACGGATTGTTGCCCAGCAGTTTGCATGGTAAAGATTGAAGCCGCTCATCGTGAGCGGCTTTTCAAATCAGGCTGAAAACGACGATCCACACCCACAGGACTTCGTCGAGTTGGGATTAATGAAATTGAAGCCTTGCCGTATCAGCGTCTCTTCGTAGTCCAGAATCATGCCGTTCAGATAGATGAACGATTTCGGATCAATAAAGACGCGCACATCCTCGAACTGATAAATGCGGTCTCGCTCACGCGGCTGCGTGTCGAAGCGAACGCTGTATGACAAGCCGGAGCAGCCGCCACCCTGCACACCCAAACGCACTCCACCATCGGCCGGCAAAATTCCTTCCTTCGCCATCGCGATGCGGATGCGCTTCACGGCGCGCTCCGTCACCTGTACGCCCTTCTGATTGGGCGTCTGGTTTTCGGTATTTAAAACAGCTAGCTCAGCACTCATCTCTTAATCCCAATCCACAACACAGGTCAGCCACCCTTTCGCGCAGTTTGCAAGAGGGTGGCAAGGCAGTCGATCACTTACCGCGCTGCGACAGCCTGCGTCTCGTTTGCCGTCTCGGCAACACCGTTCTTTTTCTTCCAGTCGCCAATGGCCGCGCGAATCGCATCTTCCGCGAGCACCGAGCAGTGGATCTTCACCGGAGGCAGCGAAAGCTCCTTCACGATGTCGGTGTTCTTGATCTCGAGCGCCTCGGAAACCGTCTTGCCCTTCACCCACTCCGTCGCCAGCGAAGACGATGCAATCGCCGAGCCGCAGCCGAAGGTCTTGAACTTGGCTTCCTCAATCACCTGCGTCACCGGATTCACCTTGATCTGCAGGCGCATCACGTCACCGCACTCCGGCGCGCCGACAAGTCCCGTGCCCACTTCCTGGCTGCCCTTGTCCATCTGCCCTACGTTGCGCGGATTATTGTAGTGATCAATTACTTTATCGCTATATGACATGTCAGAATCTCCTCTGATTGCTGCTACCTGTTCGATAAATCCTTACCAAACCCTTAACTTCAAAAAACTTGCTGCTCTGGCACAATTAGTGCGTCGCCCACTGAATCTTTGTCAGGTCGATGCCTTCTTTCACCATCTCGTACAGGGGTGAAAGCTCGCGCAGCTTCAGCACAATGTCGATGACCTTGTCAGACACGTAATCCACCTCAGCCTCGGTGTTAAACCGTCCCAGTCCAAAACGAATCGAGCTGTGCGCCACATCGTCGCCCAGTCCAAGAGCCTTCAATACATAAGATGGCTCAAGTGTCGCAGAGGTGCATGCCGAACCGCTGGAAACCGCAACATCATTGATACCCATGAGCAGCGACTCGCCTTCAACGTACACAAAGCTCATGTTCAGGTTGCCGGGCAGCCGGTGCTCCATCGAACCATTGACGTGGATATAGTCGAGGCTCGATTCCAGCTTTGTCTTCAGCTTGTCGCGCAGCGCACGCAGGCGCTTGTCTTCGCTCGCCATCTCTTCGCGGGCAATCTCGCAGGCCTTGCCCAGTCCAACAATGCCGGGAACATTGAGCGTACCCGACCGCATGCCGCGCTCGTGTCCACCACCGTTGATCTGCTCGGAGATCTGCACGCGCGGATTCCGCCGCCGCACATAAAGCGCACCCACGCCCTTCGGCCCATAAATCTTGTGCCCCGAAAGCGAGAGCACGTCAATGCTCATCGAGTTCACGTCCACCGGAACCTTGCCAATCGCCTGCACAGCGTCGGTGTGGAAGATCACGCCCTTCTCGCGGCATATCTTGCCAATCTCAGCCACCGGCTGCAGCACGCCAATCTCGTTGTTGGCAAACATGATCGTGACCAGGATCGTCTTGTCATCGATTGCGCGCTTCAGGTCGTCAAGATCTATCAGCCCATCGGCCTTCACCGGCAGATAGGTCACGCGAAAACCGGCCTTCTCCATCCGCTTACAGGTGTCGAGGACTGCCTTGTGTTCGGTCACCTGCGTAATGATGTGGTTGCCACGCTCACGGTACATCTCGGCGATGCCTTTAATGGCAAGGTTGTTCGATTCGGTCGCGCCCGAGGTAAAAATGATCTCCTTCGCCGTTGCCCCAATCAGCTTGGCAATCTGCTCGCGCGCGGCTTCAACAGCCTTCTCCGCTTCCCATCCAAACGAGTGGTTGCGGCTCGCCGCATTTCCAAACGTGCTGGTCAGGTACGGCATCATCGCGTCGAGCACCCGCGGATCGAGCGGCGTCGTTGCGTGGTTATCCATGTAAATCGGCAACTTCACGCCTGCCGGCACGCTGATGCTTCCCGTTTCTACTACGCTGCTCATGGTTCCGTTCTCCTCAACTCCCGCCAGTTACGTCGCCTGTAAAATCTTCTCGCCCGAGGCGCTTCGAATCGTTATTAGCTCGCGCACCGTCCGGCTGCGGCCTTCTTCTACCAGGTCTGAAATATGAATGTTCTTCAGCACACTCGAGATGGTTTCGTTTACACGGGCTAAAGGTTCTTTGATGGTGCAACTGTTCGTAAGGTCGCAGTTTCCCTCATGCGTAAAGCACGAAGTGATGAACAGCGGTCCGTCGATTGCAAAAATCACCTCAAACGCCGAAATCCGCCGCGGGTCCTTCAGCAGCGAGTAGCCGCCGTTCATCCCCGCATGCGATTTCAGCAGTCCCACTTTGGCCAGACGCTGCAGAATCTTTGCCAGCAGCTGCGCCGGAATGTGATACGCCTCGGCTATGTCCTTGGCGCTCAACGCGGTCGCCTCCGGACGCTCCGCCAGGTACTTCAGAGCCATCAGGCCGTAATCCGCTTTTTTTGTGAGCCTAAGCATGATTTGGCAGACACGTTACCCTTGGAGGTTAACTGTGTAACTAAAGTATACGACCGCCGGGGTCCGAATTCAATGCGTCGGCCTTTTAATTTGGAGAAAGTCCAGGGAACCGCGTCGGCCTTCCCTGCGTAGAGTTTTCTACGCAGGGAAGGCGGATTCCGTTTGACATCGGACGTGTCCTATATACAATCTTGCCGATATCACCTGAATTTCACTTATCGACACACCTCATGAACACGCCCTGCAAACACCCCAAGGTTCGCGTCGTTGCCCGCGAAGAGGACGTTGAATATGTCGAGTGCCTGGACTGCGGCGAAGTCTTCGATTCAAACGAGTTTCAGGACATGGCCATCGAAGAAAGCGTCCTTGAGGACGAAGAAGAGTAGCAAACCACGGCTGCAACCCCCGTCAATATCCGCATCTCGTGAGTAAGGCTTGAGTCCTAGCTGCTCGCCGCCACACCAGGCATGCTCAGGCGCCTTGCCACCTGCCAAGCATATTGGAGTCCCGAAATAACTGTCAGCACGATCGTTGCATTTAGCGACCAATGCCGTATGAAAACGACCCAGGCAGGGGCATAGAAGCGACTCAACAGCACCGTTACCAGCGCAATAATTTGCGCCACCGTGTTTCCTTTGCCGAAAATACTGGGGCGAAAATCGCGTATTCCCATGGCGGCATAGAGTATCGCGGCCACAATCAGAATGCCCAGATCACGCCCGAAGACCAACACTGTGACCCGCCGCGAGATGTATCCCTCATGATGGAGCACGAGAAACAGCGTGCTCAGCAGCAGTTTGTCTGCGACCGGGTCAAGATACTGCCCCAGGCGTGTCCGCTGATGCAAAACCCTAGCCAGCAGCCCATCCAACCCATCCGTCACGCCAGCAATAACGAAGAGCGCGAATGCCGTCTGATAGTGCCCATCCAGCACCGCCAGGGCGAGGAATGGAATGATGCATAGCCGGAGAAAAGTCAGCTGGTTCGGTGTGGCGCGAATGGCGTTCATCGATGCAATAGCATAATCAAACGGCAATTCTTATCGACTGCAGAAAAATCGATGTTACAGGACAGCGAAACCGATGACCAGTAGTTAGCGCACAAGGGCCAATACAACAATACCCAATGAAGGCAGATGCGGGAGCTCATTCAAGACTACTGTGCGCTGAGCCCTGCGACCTGCGCCCTCGTCAACCCCGCAACCTCCAGAGTATCTTGGTAGGCGATGAAATACAGCCTCGGCTTCCTCGTCCTTGCCTGCTCAATCGCTTTAGCCCAAACCGCTCCATCGCGCCCGCCGATCACCGGCATCTCGCACATCGCCGTGTACGCCGCCGACCCAGCCGCCGCGCAGCACTATTACGTCGACATTATCGGTTGCGAAAAGCGCCCGGATCCGGAGAATCCACACGGCGCGCGGTATTACGTCAACAGCACGCAGTTCATTGAAGTCCTGCCGCTAGCCGACAAATCTTCGCCCAACCGCCTCGACCACCTCGCCTACAACACAACCAACGCCTCACAAATGGTTCTCTACCTGATATCGAAGGGCTTCAAAATCACCGATGCCGTCGAGGATGCCGACGATGGCAGCCGCTGGATCAGGGTAAAAGACCCTGAAGGCAACGCCGTTGAGTTCGTTCAGCCGCCCGCGAACCCGCAGCCCGTCAACGCACCCAACCTCGTAGGTCACCACATCATCCACGTAGGCATGCTCGTCCACAGCCAGGAAAAGGAAGACACCTTCTACCGCGCTATCCTCGGCTTCAAGCCCTACTGGTATGGGGGCATGCAGCCCGGCAAGATCGACTGGGTCTCGCAGCAGACCCCGGAAAGCCACGACTGGCTTGAATACATGCTCACCAGCGGACCTTCGGGCAGCGGTATCCAGGACATCTCGCAACACCAGCTTGGCGTCCTCAATCACTTCTCCATCGGCGTCGTCAGCGTGCCAAAGACCTTCGACACGCTGAAGGCCGCCAACCGCCTCTCAAGCCCCAATGACCACGCGCAGATCGGCGTAGACGGCAAATGGCAGCTCAACCTCTTCGACCCCGACGGTACGCGCCTCGAATACATGGAATTCTCGAACGTCCAGAAACCCTGCTGCTCGGACTTCACCGCGCCAAATCCATCGCCGTCTGAATGACCAGTAAACGAGGAAGGTCTTCTTGACAGTTGGCAAGAGATCATGAAAGACCTCTCCGAGAAGACGAAGTGAGTGCTTATAATCTTTCTCGGCCACCGAACAAGACCAATCGATCACCCAAAAATCATGACGACCAGACGAACCTTCTTGAAGTCGAGCCTCGCAGCCACTATCGTGGCGGGTACCGCAAAGAGTCAGGAAACAGGAAACGTGCCGGAAACGAAAGCTCCAACACAGCGTAGAGGCCGCATCCACCAATCCGTCTCCCGGTGGTGCTACAAAAACATTCCGCTCGACCAGCTCTGCCAAGCGTCGGCCCAGATGGGGCTTAAGGGCGTCGATCTGCTCGAAATCAACGAGTGGGACGTCCCGCGGCGCTATGGCCTCATCTGCACCATGGGCTATGCCGGGGGAGGCACCATTCCGGATGCGCTCAACCGGACGGAAAATCATGCGGCGATCGAAGACGCCTTCCGCAAGAACATCCCTCTCGCTGCCAAGGCCGGAGTGCCGAACGTCATCACCTTCTCCGGCAACCGCCGCGGCATGTCCGACGACGAGGGCGCGCGCAACACCATCATCGGCCTCAATCGCCTGAAGAAGATCGCCGAAGATAATGGCGTCAACATCTGCATGGAGCTGCTCAACAGCAAGCACGACCACCACGACTACATGTGCGACCACACCGCCTGGGGCGTGCGCGTCGTCAGCGAGGTCAATTCACCGCGCGTGAAGCTGCTCTACGACATCTACCACATGCAGATCATGGAAGGAGATCTGATCACAACCATCCGCGGGAACATCCAGTGGCTCGGCCACTTCCATACCGGAGGTGTCCCCGGCCGCCACGAGCTCGACAATACCCAGGAAGTGCAATGGGACGGCGTCATGCGCGGC
>Ga0207057_1041_pt1 | contig 35496 bp, 30 predicted proteins | sample Alteio_BWMinCont_33_FD_153265 | JGI IMG/M metagenome (GOLD analysis project Ga0207057, IMG submission 153265) | Enriched cells from forest soil in Barre Woods Harvard Forest LTER site, Petersham, Massachusetts, United States -... | ecosystem: Environmental > Terrestrial > Soil > Temperate forest >... | reverse complement strand
TTTGATGCGCAAAGTGTCTGCAGGCATTTGAGCAATTGCCGAGCGAACAAAAAAAGAGATTATAAAAAGTGCGATCAATTTTTGCATACTGAATGCCTGTCGTTTAAGGGTGCAAATCTATTATAAGCAGTTGTTATTTTGTAATAACAACGGTTAACCAGCGGTTAAATTAAGTTGCTATCAATAAACAAAATACAGTTTAAAATATTGTTGCAAGCAAAGTTAATTGGTGGTTATTGCTATTAATTGCAAAGTTAACCGAAAGTAAAAAGGCAAAAACTAACTGTAAGTACTTCCTCTTTTTCTTTCTGATTTCATTGACAGGCGCATCGTTATTATTTAGCCAGAAACATACTAGCTTGCTGGCACATTAAAACGGAAACCAACGCCATGTATTGTTTCGAGGTTTACCTGAGGGTCCGATTTGAAATATTTTCTAAGCTTTGTTATAAATACGTCCATGCTTCTTCCTAAAAAATAATCATCCTTGCCCCACACATTCAACAACACTTCTTCTCTTTTTAAAATGCGGTTGGAATGTTCGCAAAGAAATTTCAGCAAGTCGGCTTCTTTTTGGGTTAGATTAAAAACTTCTTTGCCAATGGTAAGCTTGAGATCTGTATATGAAAATTGAAGTTTGCCAATAACAAAAAAAACAGTTTTGTCCGAATGCATTTTTTTGCTTCTTCTTAAAAAAACTTCCATGCGCATTAATAGTTCCTGCATGCTGAAAGGCTTGACGATATAATCATCGGCACCTGTTTCAAAACCTTTGATCCTGTCTTCTTCAAGAGATTTTGCAGTTAAAAAAAGAATAGGAATCAAATCGGTTTGCTGTCTTATTTTTTTTGCTACATCATATCCATTTTTGTGCGGCATCATTACATCCAACAGACAAATGCTAAATTCATTTTTATCGAATTTGTCAATCGCAGATTGGCCATCAGGACAAAGCACTACATCGTAGCCCGCATCAGTCAGGTTATCTTTAATAACATATCCAAGAGAAAGATCGTCTTCAGCAAGCAGCACTTTTGCTTTTTCAGTTTGCATAAAATTTAATTAAGAGGTATGAATAATCTAAATTCCGTTCCAATACCTGGCAGGCTGTTTACTTTGATTTTGCCGTGATGTGCATCAACAATGCGTTTTACAAAATTTAAGCCAAGACCAAATCCTTTTACATTGTGCACATCATCAGTTGGCACACGATAAAATTTTTTGAAAATATTTTTGAAATATTTTTTTTCAATGCCAATGCCATTGTCTTTAACTGAAATGAAAAAATCATTTTCCGATTTTCCTGTTTCAATCACAATGCGCGGTTCGTCGGAATATTTCAATGCGTTTTCCAACAAGTTCACAACTGCAAGTTCAAGATGTGCTTTGTCTCCAAGAAAACTAACTGCTTCGTCTTCCATTTTCATTTCCACTTTGGCGTGCCTTTCTTCAATCAGTGGTTGCACTTTATTAATAGCTTGTTCAATCAACTGTTGTGCTTCAATATTTTCTTTTTCAATTGGCAGATTATTACTTTCGGTGGAAGCGATTCTCAATAATCGGCTAACCTGATTTTGCAAATGCTCGGTTTGGCTTTTTATGATCGCTGTATATCTTTCCAACCTGTTTGGCTGTTGAAATATTGTGTCCTGCGCAAGCACATCCGCAGCAATCTTCATAACTGCAAGAGGCGTTTTAAATTCGTGTGTGAAATTATTCACGAAATCTTTTTGTATTTCCGCAAAAAATTTTTGCCTGTAGAAATAAAAAAGGCTCACGGCGAAGCCAATAAGTGTTAGGAAAAGAGCCACACTGCTTACAATCCAGAAATTCATCTGGCTGAGTATGTAATTGCTCCGATGTGGAAAGTACAGCAAAATGTGATCGAAATTGTTGTCAAAAACAGGAAGGTCATTCACCTGCTGAACCGGATAACCAGATGCAGGAGCAGGAATATATTCTGCATAGATATATTTTTTTTCATCTTTACTGAAAGCGCCCAGCTTGCAATCAGTGAGCACATCAAAATCTGCAAATTCTCTTTGCAGATAAAAAGTCAAAGAATCTTTTAAAGGAAGAGTATCTGCTTTAAAAACAATGTAATTGGTGCTTGGGCTGGCAATCAACTGCTGAAATACCATGGAAGGGTTATCATTCATTTGCAAATCTTCAAACACTCCCCGAATACTTTTCACAACATTATTATTGAATTGCTTTTCTTCAAATGAATAAACTTTTTTTAACCAGAACAATTGCACTAGTACAATTATTGCGATTAGAAATGTTGTTGAAAGAAGTATCCATTTTAATGTTGATGAACGCATAAGCTCTAAAAATGCATGTTATGCAAAATTGCCAACCTTTATGCTTAGTAAATTACGAAAATGGTTAAGTGGTAGTTAAGGTGATTTGAACATTATTGGTTGCTTATAATAATTTATTGATTGATTTTTTTGTAATGAACTTACTGTTAAGGCAGCGTTAAGGTGCAAATTATTTTTTTGCTATAGTGCGGTATTTGAATAACTTCACTCGCTAATTTTATTTTAAACAACAAATTGTTTCCCTGTTATGAAAAAATTCATCCTGATTGCCAGCCTGCTGCTTGCTTTCACGGGCATTTCTTTTGCCCAGACGACAGCTCCAGCTAAAAAAACAACCGCGACAAAAACAACTGCTGCAAAAACAACAACAGCTCCCGGCCCAACTAAAAAAGATGGCACAGCTGACATGCGCTACAAAGCCAACAAAGATGCTGCAAAGGCTCAGCCAACGCATGTAAAGAAAGATGGCACTGCAGATAAAAGATTTAAAGAAAACAAGACACCTGCTCCTGCTAAGAAAGGAAGTTAGTAATGTCATTAAAACCTTGAAAAACGCCACTACAACAGGTGGCGTTTTTTGTTAAACACTTATGAGAAGTAATATAAATGGTGTAATTTTGAATTCAATTAATATCTAAACTAAATTATCATGAAAAAGTTTTTTTTGTTTGCTGTTATGATGTTTGCAATGGTAGGATTTACGATGGCTCAGAACCACCATCCGGTTAAGCATCATCATAGACATCATCATCATGCGCACCATCCTGTGCACCACAAGTAATTTATTTATGTGTACATGAAAGAAAAGCCTGTGCCAGCCGCACGGGTTTTTTTATGCAAAAGATATGCGTGTATCAATTCCTGAAATCTTTCTAAATAGGATATGCATAAGCGTTAAAAAAATTGTCGCTAAATAATAATAAGCGATTGCCAATAAATAAAAATGCCCATGCAAACGCACGGGCATAATATTTAATAATGCTATTTTTTATTTTGCAAGAGCGGGCTTCGCTCTATTCCTTTCAGTTTCCGCATCTGCTGCGCCCAACGGCCTGTTTTTTGCTAAGTCAACAAGAATTGGTGCTGCCACAAAAATGGAAGAATATGTTCCTGTGATCACACCAATTAGCATGGCGAACGCAAAACCTTTTGTCACTTCTCCACCAACTAAAAATAAAATCAACAATGTAAGGAACACCGTTAATGATGTCATGATCGTGCGGCTCAATGTATCATTGATTGCTCTATCGATGATTTGAGGTTTTGTCGATCCTTTCATAATGCGGCTGTCTTCACGTATCCTGTCGAACACGATTACTGTATCATTCATAGAGAAACCGATTACGGTTAATATGGCCGCAATAAAATGCTGATCGATTTCCATCGGGAATGGCACAATATCTTTTAAGAAAGAAAATACGGCCAGCATCACGAACACATCATGGAATAACGCAACGATAGTTCCCAATGAATATCTCCAATCGCGGAAGCGGATGAATATATAAATGAAGATGATGATCAGCGCAAAAATAATTGCTTTGTAAGCACCCAGTTTTATATCATCCGAAATTGTTGGCAGCACTTTTTTAGATCCGTGAATAAATTTATTAGGTGCCACAAAATCCTGAGCTGTTGTGCCATCCGGCAAGAAACTTTTTAATCCATCAAACAATTTTGCTGCAACAATTGAATCTGCTCCACTTCCTTCTTGTTTAATGAGATAGTCTGTTGTTATTTCAAGCTGATCAGTGCCTGCATAAGTTTTAACGAGCGGCGAACTGCCAAACACTTTGCTAAGGCTTTGTCGCACTGGTTCCGCATCAATCGATTTTTTGAATTTTACAACATATGATCTGCCGCCGTGGAATTCAACACCCTCTCTGAAACCATGAATGAAAGAACCAACACCTAATAATAACACAACAATAGAAATGCCATACGCAATTTTTCTATACTCGATAAATTTAAAGCTTGCATGTTTAAAAATGCGGCGCGAAATCGGAGTGAAATATTTGAAGTGGCGATTTTTATTTGTGTAGAAATCTGTTATCAACCTTGAAACCAAAATACCGCAGAATAATGAAAGCAGTATGCCAAGTATTTGCGTTGTTGCAAAACCAAGCACTGGGCCAAGACCGAAATAAAATAAAATCAATGCGGTTAATAAAGTAGTAACGTGCGCATCCAGCACAGGTGCCATTGATCGCTTATAGCCATCGCTCACTGCCTGCTGATAACTTTTGCCTCTGGTCAATTCTTCTTTTATGCGCTCAAAAATAATTACGTTGGTATCCACGGCCATGCCAATCGTCAATACCAAACCCGCAATGCCGGGCGCTGTTAACGTAGCGTGCAAAGCACTCAGCACACCAATAGTGAAAAGAAGGTTTAATATTAAAGACATGTTAGCAACCCAACCTGCCGTGTTATAATAAACCAACATCAAAGTGAATATCACAAGAAACGAAATCAAAAAAGCCATTGCGCCACCGTTGATTGCTTGCTTGCCGAGCGTTGGCCCAACAACTTGTTCTTCCACAATTTTTGCCGGCGCAGAAAGTTTCCCTGAATTTAAAATATTCGCAAGATCTTGTCCTTCCTCAACACTTTGTTGCGTGTTTCTTCCACGGCCCATGGTGATTTGAGAATTGCCACCAGTTATCTGTCCATTAACATAAGGTGCAGAATAAACAATATCATCCAAAACAATTGCAATTGGTTTCCCTACATTAGCACCGGTCATCGTAGCCCAGACATCTGCGCCTCTTTTATCCATGCTCATTTCAACTACCACATCACTTGTTACGGGATCATAATCTTGCCGCGCATTATTCTTTATTGACTCGCCTTCAAGCTTTGCTTTTTCAGAACCAGGAACAGTTTTGATAGCATATAATTTGAGATAATTTGCGGCCTTTCCATTTTCATCAACATCCAATTTCCCCCACAAAAATTTTAAGTTAGATGGGAAACTGTTCAGTACAACAGGGTTGCTCAAATATTCATTAACATGCGCGGTATCTTTTAAACCAACCACCGCAACATAATCTGGCAAGCGAGATTTATCCTGCGCGCTTTGTGCTTCGCGCATCACTTCATAAAAAATCCTAACAATCGGATTTGCGTTCTTTGTATTTCTTAATGAATCCGGGATTTTAGATGTGTCGCCCGCGCTTACTCCATTCAGATAATTCTCCATTGCTTTATCAGCAGACTGAATAGAAGTTGATAAATCTGCTATATTATATAATTCCCAGAACTGCAGATTTGCTGTTGATTGAAGATATTTTCTAACCCTGTCCGGGTCTATGTTTGCGCCTGCAAGCTCAACAGTAATAATGCCTTTGTTTTCATCAAGATTAATACTTGGTTGCGCTACACCGAATTTGTCAATACGTTTTGTAAGAACCTGAAAGGTTTGCTTCATTGCTGCAGAAGCCTGCGCATGTATATATGAAACAACTGTGTTGTCAGATGCATCGAACTTAATATTGTTGCGGCTGCTGTTCGCGAACATCGGAGCAAGCTTGCCATTGGGATTTTGTTCTTTATATGATTGCGCGAAGAGGTCAATAAAATTTGCATCGCTTGTTAATTTTTTCTGTTGCGCCGATTCAATCGCTTTTAATAGTGCAGGATCGCGTGGATTATTCGCGAGGCCTTTTATCAGCCCATCTAATGAAATGTCAAGGGTAACATTGATGCCGCCTTGCAGATCAAGCCCCAAAAGCAATTCATTTTCTTTTGATTTCTGATAGCTGGTTCCCCACCACGTTATCTTAGTGTCTTTCGTGCTGTCAAGCAAATGCTTCAGCCTGTCTTTATAAATATTATCCAGGGTGTCCTGATATAACGCTTGTGCTTCTTTATCGGCAGGATATTTTTTTTGTGCAGAAGGATACAGATTATTTGTGTATCGTTTCGCCTTATCCTGCATGGCAGATTCGTGGTTGTTCACAAACCATGTAAAAGAAAGCTGGTAAATAGAAATAACAATCAATAGCGCAGCAAAAATGCTAACCAGTGCTCTCATCTGTGTTGGTTTTTTTTAAAGAGCGGCAAAGATAGGTTTTAGAATTGACAATTTTAAACCTAAAAACCGGAATATTTGCCGCCTAAATGATTGGCCGGATGGGTTTTTAGCTTGCTCATTGCTTATTTTTTATGTAATTCATTTGTCATGATTAAAAGCTTGTCGGGACTTTCGATTTTATTTTTTGTTTTATGGTAATGGAAACTTTTACGCAAAAAACAAAATCGAACCAGCCAGATTATTTTTATAAATATTACAAAAAAATATTCGCAGATAAACAGCGATGCGAGTAGCAAGCTTTCTACATTTAAAATGCAATGACGATAAATGAGCAAATTTTCTGGTTGCAAAAAATTTTGATTTCAATACCTTTGCGCCGCTCAATTAAAAAACATTATGCAAAAATTATCTTCCATTCTTACCCGATTCAGCGAACCGGAAACTTTAAAAATGGCCAAGCTCGGCCGCGAACTGAGAGCAAAAGGGGTTGATGTGATTGATCTCAGTTTAGGCGAACCAGATTTTGATACGCCGCAGCATATTAAAGATGCAGCTAAAAAAGCTATTGATGATAACTGGAGCCACTACACGCCGGTGCCAGGCTTTCTCGATCTGCGCGAAGCCATCTGCGCAAAATTAAAAAGAGATAATAACCTTGAATATAAACCGGAGAATATTGTTGCTTCAACAGGCGCTAAGCAAAGCCTTGCCAATGCTATATTAGCGCTGGTTGATGAAAGCGAGGAAGTGATTATACCAACCCCTTACTGGGTCACCTATTCGGAGCTGGTGAAAATTGCAAAAGGCAAAGTGGTTGAAGTGCACACAAGCATGGAAAGCGGATTTAAAATTACGCCTGCACAATTGGAAGCAGCGATCACCGATAAAACAAAATTGTTTTTATTTTCTTCGCCATGCAATCCGTCTGGTGCAGTGTATAATAAAAAAGAATTAGAAACATTGGCTGAAGTTTTCAGAAAGCATCCAAACATTTTTATTATCTCCGATGAGATTTACGAATACATCAATTTTATCGGCAAGCATGAAAGCATTGCACAGTTTGATGATTTGAAAGAGCGCATCATTATTATTAATGGGCTGAGCAAAGGTTTTGCAATGACCGGCTGGCGCTTAGGTTATATTGCTGCTTCCGCAGAAGTTGCGAAGGCTTGCGAAAAATTGCAGGGACAATTTACAAGTGGCACAAACTCTATTACACAAAAAGCTGCAGTGGTTGCGTTGACCGAAGATCTGAAACCTTCATATGAAATGGTGGAAGAATTTACCAGAAGAAGAGAATTAACGATGAGCCTCATAAAAAATATTCCCGGCATAAAATGTTTTGAACCGGAAGGCGCGTTTTATATTTTCCCTGACGTGTCTTATTATTTTGGCAAAACAGATGGAGAGCATACTATCAAAAACCCTGCTGATTTTTCAATGTATTTGTTGAACACAGCGCATGTATCTTCTGTAATGGGCGATGCATTTGGTGATCCTGCGTGTGTGCGTTTTTCATTTGCCAATAGCGCAAAAAATATTGAAAGAGCATGGGCGAGAATCAAAGAAGCATTGGCGAAACTGAAATAGTAACGGCAATGCATATTTGATTTTCTGTTTAACCGCAGAGACGCAAAGGCGCAGAGTTTCGCAAACCTTCAAGGTTTTCTTATTTTGATTATTTATTATTTTCTTCTCGGCGCCTTTGTGTCTCTGCGGTTAATATATTTAATCTGCAATGCAGGAATTTGAGATTTTGTATTAACTTTCGCAAACAATTCTAAGCCTTTTTCATTTGAAGAAAATTTTATTTTCTACCAAAACTCTTGCAACATGGAAAAGCGGTCCGGCAAAATCCGAATAGCAATTATCGCGTTACTGGCATGGGTTGGTTTGATCTTGCAATTTTATCTGAGTGCAAAAAGTTGGGCCGGGCTTAATTTGTCTTCTGCTGAAGGTGCTACCAGATTTTTTACTTATTTCACTATAGAATGCAACATTCTTGTTGCAGTTAGCCTCACGTTTATACTTCTAAGCCCTAAATCGAGATTGGGGATTTTTTTTTCGCGTGATAGCACACAGGCTGCCATCGCTGTTTACATTTTTATTGTTGGCTTAATCTATAATCTGATCCTTCGCAATGTTTGGTCGCCACAAGGTTTACAGCTTGTTGTTGACAACATATTACACGTTGCTGTGCCGTTGATATATGTGCTTTATTGGATTGCCTTTGTGCCAAAACAAAATTTAGTTTGGATGGATGCGGTTCGATGGTTGTCATATCCTGCGCTTTATTTTTTATGGGTAATTATTTTCGGTGCGCTTACCAGTTTCTATCCATATCCTTTTATTGATGTTAACGTGCTTGGCTATCCGAAAATGTTTTTGCATGCAGCAGTGCTTTTGATTGTGTTCCTCTCTCTCGGGCTTTTAGCAGTTGCAACAAAAAAATTTGGGTCAAAGAAAGCTTCATTTTAAAAAAAATTATCAATTATTAATTATCTATTGAATATTTAACGATTATATGTATGCGCTTTTTATTCTAATTCTAAACACCTAAAACAACTCACATGAAATTATCAGGCAAATTAGCAGCAGAATTTATCGGCACATTTTGGTTAGTGCTTGGCGGCTGCGGCAGTGCTGTCATTGCAGCAAAATTCCCAGAAGTTGGCATCGGCTTATTGGGAGTAGCTCTTGCATTTGGCTTAACAGTATTAACTCTTGTTTATGCACTTGGTCATATTTCCGGCGCGCATTTCAATCCTGCAGTGTCCGTAGGACTGTGGGTTGGCGGGCGTTTCAAAACATCCGAGCTTTTGCCCTATATTATTTCACAAGTGCTTGGTGCAATTGCCGCGGCAGGCGTTCTTTATCTTATCGCAAATGGAAAAGATGGTTTTGATGCGGCTGGCAGCGGCTTTGCTGCGAATGGTTATGGTGATCATTCTCCGGGCGGTTATAATATGCAGGCTGCATTGATCACGGAAATTGTAATGACATTTATGTTTCTCATTATTATTCTTGGTGCAACAGATGAGCGTGCGCCAAAAGGTTTTGCAGGCATCGCAATTGGATTGGGATTAACATTGATCCATTTGGTGAGCATTCCTGTTACCAACACTTCTGTTAATCCTGCGAGAAGCACGGGGCAGGCTATTTTTGTTGGAGGTTGGGCATTGTTGCAGCTCTGGTTATTTTGGGTTGCGCCGATTGTGGGTGCAGCATTAGCAGGAATTGCTTATAAAATTTTTGGTAAGAAAAATACTTAAAGGAACATTACAAATTTTAAGGGCAATATTTCAATTACCAAATACAGTAGAATGAAATATTGCCCTCTTAATTTTATGAAGAATTACAAATCATTAATTATCCATTATTCTTTTTTCTTGTACACCATTCCATCCATTTCAAATTGCGAAACTTTTCCAAGATCATTCAATGAAAACTGCACAAATGATTTATCGAACCAGGTATAATTATATTTCCCTAAAAACGTATCATAATGCCAGTGCGTTAAATGTAATGTGATGTTGTTTGGATATTTTAGTAATAATGAATCGTTGTGAAAAACAATTTCTGCATTGCCAAATATTTCGTTGTTGTACTTCCCTTCATAAGCAGACATTTCCAATGAAGGAATAGTATTTGAAACACGCTTCGCTTCTTTTTCATTTTCTTTTTTCTTCGCATCGTCTTTTAGTTTTTTATACAACGCAAAAAAATCACTGCTCCAATCGTGAGTGTTGTCATTGAAACACCAAAGATCAATCGCTTTGTACATTAATGCATGACGCAACTCAGTGTGGTCGCGGTTTCCGAAGATATACACTCCGAAATGCTGATCAGGTATCAATCCAATAATTGCAACTGCTCCATCAAGACTACCCGTATGAAATTGAAGCATGTTGCCGTGATAATCTTCCTGAAACCAACCAAGCCCATAAGTTTTCCAATGCGGTTTTGTAATTTGTTGCGTTGGATAAAACTGATCATCAGTAACCATTGCTTGCGGTTTGAACAATTCATTATAAGTTTCTGGTTTCAATAATTTTTTTCCATTCACGGTTGCGCTGTCAAGCATGAACATCATCCATTTGCTAATGTCATCTGCGCAAGACCAGACGCTGCCTGCGGAACTAACGTTTTTCACATCATCAATATATGGAATTGGTTTCACCACACTATCCTCGTACATAAAATGCGGTGTGATATGGCTTGGCTCATTTATCGATAACTGGTACGACGGATAAGTATGTTGCATGCCGAGCGGAGTGAATAATCGTTCTTTAATAAAATTGGTCCATGGTTTTCCTGAAACTTTTTGAATAACCTGGCCTGCCACCATATACATCAGATTCTGATAAATAAAAGAAGAACGGAACGAATAAGCAGGATTCATCAATCTCATTCTGTTAACAATGGTGTCTGTGCTGTTGCCTAAAACCCATAGCCAGTCGCCATTTCCCAAGCCTGTATTGTGCGTGAACAAATCTTTCACGGTTAATTCAGATGAAGCATAATTATCAAACAATTTCAATTCAGGATATACATCACTTACTTTATCAGTCCATTTTATTTTTCCTTCATCAACCAACATGCCCATGCAAACAGCTGTCATTGCTTTTGTTGTGGATGCGCAAATAGAAAGAGTAGCAGTAGTGAAAGGATTTGGTTTTCCTAATTCCGTGACACCAAAACCATTTTTATAAACCACTTTGCCATCTTTCACAACAACTACCGACATGCCCGGCGTTTTCCATACCTGCAAAGCGTTTTGGATATAACGTTCATATACAACCGAATTATTTTTTTGGCTGAAAAGGGAAGAGTCTATCGATAGAAAAAAACAAAGCATGAAAATGCGCCTCATAAAGATGATAGTTTTGGATTGAGAAATGAAAGTACTTATTTTTTAGATAGGTTCTCGCAAAGGCGCGAAGGCACAAAGTGGTTTGCTTTATCGTCGCGCCTGTGCGTCTTTGCGAGATAGTTTAATTCTACTTTAAAATATTTTGTATTTGAACAGCAAGCTTGCCAGCCCAAATTGCATATTCTTTTCCGGAATAATGCAATCCATCCGAAGTGATGAGAGTGAGATCAGTAGCGGCTTTGCGGGTTTCATCAGTTATGTGCGAATAATTTGTTCCGTAACTCTGTGACACTTGTTTATTAGTAGCATTGAAAGAATCAATCTGCGCTGCTATTATATTTTTATCATTTCTTCCGCTTGCAAAAGGAGTTACCGAATAATCAGGGATTGAAATAACAATTACATGCGAAGCTTTCCCTCCAGCCAATTGAATTGATTTTTGAAGCAGTGCAGTGAACTGACTTTTATATTCCGATTCTGGTCTTTGCTGATATTGATTGTTCACGCCGATTAATAAAGTGACAATATTATAAACAGAATTTTTGAATTGATAATTGTTGATTGCGTTTTGCAAATCTGCAGTCGTCCATCCCGTCGTTGCAATGATTTCGGGTTGAGAAAAATTAAACCCTGAATCATTAAGCAGCTTCACAGTTTGCACAGGATACTTGTCACTATCTGGCACCGATTGCCCGATTGTATAGGAGTCGCCAAGAGCGAGATAAGTTTTTAAATTATTTTGATTTGAACTTGTATCATTTGTTTGAGCATGCATCTGATTGACGTTTGCTTTGGAGCATGAAAAAAATATCCCTGCAAAAATGATCAATAAAAATGACGAGATAATATTTCGGGAATGAAATATCATGAAATTTGTTTCAAGTATATACGAATAAAGAAACTGTTTAGTTCCTTGACTCAACACACACTAGCCATTGTTGGTCGCCTGACCAACAATATTGATATAAGACAATTACTGTCTTGATTTTTAGTTGTTGGTCAGGCGACCAACAACCGCGACATTCACAGCCGTCTGATGCCTTAGGCTATTTCTCAAAAAATATTTTTATAAACCACTCCGCCCTTCATCACAAATTTTACATTTTCGAGAACAGTAATATCATCCAAAGGATTTGTTTCTACTGCAATGATATCAGCAAATTTTCCTGCTGTGATGGAGCCAACTTTTTTTGTCCAGCCTAAAAGATCAGCGGCATTAACTGTCGCGGCTTGTATTGCTTTGATTGGCGACAATCCAAATTTCACCATGTACTTAAATTGTTTTGCGTTCCATCCGTGCGGATAAACACCCGCATCTGTTCCGAAAGTTATTTTCACACCAGCATTCACTGCTTTGCGAAAACTTTCGCGCTGTGTTTGGCCAACTAATTTTTCTTTGTTCAAAATTTTATCAGGGAATCCTAATTTTTTATATTCCGACATAATATATTCATCATTATAAATATCTGCATCAAGATAAGTGCCGTGCTCTTTCATTAATGCAATTGCTTCGTCATCTAAAAAAGATCCGTGCTCGATGGATGCAACGCCAGCTTTCACAGCCATTTTGATTGCTTCTGTTCCGTGTGCATGCGCGCAAGCTTTTTTGCCCCACAATTTTGCTTCCGAAACAATCGTGTTCATTTCTTCCTGCGTGAACTGTGGTGCGCCCACACTTTCTTCTTCTGTTAATACGCCAGCGCTTGCGCCAAATTTAATTACATCAGCACCATATTTAATATTGTAACGAACCTGTTTGCGCAGTTCATCAACGCCATTTGCAACACCAGTCATTTCTTTAGGACCTATAAAATCGAGATAAGGTGAAAAGCCATTGAGATCACCATGACTGCCTGTTGATCCGATAAATAAAGTCGCAACCAATAATCTCGGACCTGGAATATCTCCGTTATTGATTGCATTACGAAGTGCTACATCAATAAAAGCTTCAGCGCCTACATCGCGGCATGTGGTGAAACCTGCTTCCAGCGTGCGCTTTGCATAGATGTGCGCAGTGATCGCAACATCAACCGGAGTTTTGCGGAAAATATCTCCATAATAATCGCCGCTTGGTTGCGCAGTGATGTGCGTGTGGCAATCAATCAAACCCGGCAGCACCGTGGCTTTTGAAAGATCAATGATAGTTGCGCCAGCAGGAATTGCAAGATTGCGGCCGATTGCTTTTATTGTATCGCTGTCAATAATAATAATCTGGTCAGTCAACACTTTTCCATTTTCAGTATCAATCAATTTGCCTGCTTTGATTACTGTGATTTTATTTTGTGCGAAAGAAAAAATGCCTGCTGACATCAGCAGAAAGAGAAATATTTTTTTCATGCAGTTAATTTTGTTTTGAAGATATGAAGAAGTTTGTAGTTGTAAGTAATTGCGAGTTGCTGAGTTGGATATTCAATAATGAAGTTTGATCTTTATTATCAGTGCAACGATTATTAAATTATTAATGTCAGCTTATGAAAATATAATATGAAAAAATTATTTTTTGGGCTCGCATTTCTTTCAATTATTATTTTCTTTGCTTGTAAGAAAAACCCGAAATCATCTGCTGAAAATGATTCATCAATTGTGGGGAAATGGATACTTTTCCAAACTCTGACTGATCCCGGAGATGGCAGTGGGACATGGATGCCAGCCAGCATTCCGAATTATTATTTCATACAATTTAATGCAGACAAAACAACTGTTGAAAGCAACATGATTACAGGATCAGGAAGCTTGACTCATTATCAAATTATTAATGATTCAACAATCAATCTTATTTATTCTGATAATGATACAATAAGAAACGGCTACAAAATAAATGCTTCGATTTTAACTTTGGAAGGAGGATGCTACGAACCTTGCGGCTCAAAATTTATGAGGGCGAATCCATAAGTGTTTGTAGTTGTGAGTAATTGCAAGATGAAAAAAAGTTTAATTTGTTTTGAACTCGCCGTTGGTAAACCACAGCTCAATAGAAAACTAAAAGTACAAGAGTGCGACGCAACGATGTTCAATGATGATTCTTGGCTGGAAACATAAAATAAAAAATTATAAAACTTATTAAGTAACAAATTTTGCAAGCAAGCTTTTCCAAAGTTTTAAACTTAGGAAGAGCTGCATACAAAAAAATCCCGCTGCTTATCGCAACGGGATCTGTATTTTTTGAACGACCATCTACCATCGGCAAACGGCCTTCATTCTTAATAATCCATTCCACCCATTCCAGGAGCACCGCCACCAGGATGTCCGTGTGCTTCTTCTTTCTTAGGTTTGTCTGCGATCACACATTCAGTTGTGAGCAACATGCCTGCGATCGAAGCTGCATTTTCGAGAGCGATGCGTGTAACCTTAGTTGGATCGATAACACCAGCTTTCAACAAATTTTCATACACTTCAGTGCGTGCGTTGAAACCGTAATCTGCTTTTCCTTCTTTCACTTTTTGCACAACGATAGAACCTTCGATACCGCTGTTCACAACGATCTGACGAATTGGTTCTTCCAAAGCCCTCTTCACGATTGCAATACCAGTTGTTTCATCTTCGTTAGCGCCTTTCAATTTTTCCAATGCTTCAATCGCACGGATGTAAGCAACGCCACCACCTGGCACAATGCCTTCTTCAACCGCTGCGCGTGTTGCATGCAATGCATCATCAACACGATCCTTCTTTTCTTTCATTTCCATTTCAGTTGCAGCACCGATATATAACACAGCAACACCACCGCTTAATTTAGCAAGGCGTTCCTGCAATTTTTCTTTATCGTAATCAGAAGTTGTTGTTTCAATCTGCGCTTTGATCTGATTAACACGAGCAGTGATTTCTTCTTTCTTTCCTTTGCCGCCAACAACAGTTGTGTTGTCTTTGTCAATGGTAACAGAAGCAGCCTGACCGAGTGATTCGATTGTTGCACCTTCCAATTTATAACCTTGTTCTTCGCTGATCACAGTGCCTTTTGTTAATTTGGCAATGTCTTCCAGCATTTCTTTTCTGCGATCACCAAAGCCAGGAGCCTTAACAGCAGCCACTTTGATTGTGCCACGCAATTTATTTACAACTAATGTTGCCAATGCTTCACCTTCCAGATCTTCAGCAATGATCAATAAAGGACGGCCGCTTTGAGCAACTTTCTCGAGGATATGAAGAATGTCTTTCATCGCAGAAATTTTCTTATCATATATTAATATGTAAGGGTTCTGCAATTCGGCTTCCATTTTTTCGCTGTTGGTAACAAAGTAAGGAGATATGTAACCGCGATCAAACTGCATGCCTTCAACCACATCAACTGTAGTGTCGGTGCCTTTTGCTTCTTCGACAGTGATAACGCCTTCTTTGCCAACTTTGCCGAAAGCTTCAGCAATCAATTTGCCGATTGTTTCGTCGTTGTTTGCAGAGATAGAAGCAACCTGCTGAATTTTTTTGCTGTCGTTGCCGATTGTTTGAGATTGTTTCTGCAAATTTCCAACAACTGCAGCAACTGCTTTTTCGATACCGCGTTTCAGATCCATTGGATTTGCGCCAGCAGCAACGTTCTTCAAACCTTCGCTGATGATTGACTGAGCAAGAACAGTTGCAGTTGTAGTTCCGTCACCTGCAATGTCTGCAGTTTTAGAAGCAACTTCTTTCACCATTTGTGCGCCCATGTTTTCAATGGGATCTTCCAGTTCAATTTCTTTTGCAACGGTAACACCATCTTTGGTAATAGAAGGAGCACCAAATTTTTTTTCGAGCACTACATTGCGGCCTTTAGGGCCAAGAGTTACTTTGACAGCATTCGCCAGAACATCAACTCCGCGTTTCATTTTGTTGCGGGCTTCGATGTCGAAATAAAGTTGTTTTGCCATAATTTATTAATTTGAAAATGTGATAATTTGAAAATGCATCATTGCCAAAAGCATTGAGCCATTTTCAGATTGAGTCATTAAGTAATTTATACGATTGCTAAAATGTCCGATTCCCTCATGATCAGGAATTCTTGTCCCTCGATCTGGATTTCAGTGCCAGAATATTTGCCATATAAAACGGTGTCACCAACTTTTACTGTAACCGGCTCATCTTTTTTGCCGGGGCCAGCAGCTACTACGGTGCCGCGTTGAGGTTTTTCTTTTGCTGTATCAGGAATGATGATGCCGCCTGCTGTTTTTTCTTCAGCCGGAGCTGCTTTTACGATTACCCTGTCGTGAAGTGGGGTAACGCTTAACTTTTTAGCCATAATTGTATTGATTTTTTAGTGAAAGATTTTTAGTTCCCTGTTGTAATCAGGGGCGCAAAGCTAAGGACTAATTTTGTACCAAAGAATGAAATAGCCAGAAAAATTGAACTCTTGGCAGAGAACAGTGAGTAGTTGGCAGTAATCAGTTAGCAGTTTGGAGTGATTGCAAGGAAGGTTGTGCCAAAATTGCATTTTGTTAAAAATAATTCATGGTTCATAGATGATGATTCATAATGGAGATTTAAATTCCCGATTCCCGACTCTAAACTCTCAACTTGCGCACCGAATCCCGCATCTCATATCCCGTTTTCCCTTATCTTCGCAGCCTCAAACAAGTTCTTAATAAATGATCAGCAGAAGAAACATCCGGGTGAAAGTGATGCAGACTTTGTACACACTTGAGGCCAGGGAAAATGAGCAAAAGCCCGGAGAGGATATCAGGATTTTACAGAAACATTTTGACCAAACACGCCAGCTTTTCGTTTACCTCATCCATTTTATTACTGAGATTGCGCGTTATGCAGAGACGGATTCGAGAGTCCGTGCCTCAAAACATTTGCCCAGCGATCAGGATAAAAATGTGAACATCCGGCTCGCAGGCAACGAAGTTTTGTGGAAGATTTTGGAAGATACTTCTTTTCAAAAAGCAGTTGCAACGGACAAGCCACATTTATTAATAAATAAAGAAATAGTAAAGAAGATATATCAGGAGCTTGCCGAAACGGATGAATACAAAAGATATATCCATGTGGAAGCAAGAGAAAAAAAATCGGAGAAAGATATATTATCATTTATATATACTGATCTGATGTTGCCTAACGAACTTTTTGAAAGTCATGTGGAAGAGCTTTTTACCAATTGGGATGATGATATAGAAATGCTGAACCAGTTTTTGCTTGCATATCTCAGCAAGCCGCAATCAGTGAATTTTCAGGATATGCTTGGAAAAGAGAAGTGGGATTTTGCGAAAGGATTATTACAAACTGTTCTTGAGAAAAAAGAAATCACGATGGCATTCATCAAACCAAAATTAAAAAATTGGGATGCGGAGCGGATCGCGACATTGGATATGATCTTGATGCAAATGGGAGTTTGCGAATTTTTATTTTTTGAGACGATACCGCCAAAAGTTACTATCAATGAATATATCGATCTGGCAAAAGATTACAGCACTGAACAAAGCGGGCATTTTGTGAATGGTATTTTAGACAATATTCATAAAGAATTGGTGGCTGAAAATAAAATGCACAAAGTGAATTTTAAGGCAGCTAAGTTTTAAGAATAAGCCACAGATTGCACGGATGAGCACAGAAAGGTTTCGCTGATAAATCTGTGGCAAAAAAAACGATACCCTGTTCAGATTAATACAGAAAATTATTGTTAGCAAATCTGTGCTTATCTGTGGCTAAAAAATTTTCCTGTACGTTTGCAAAAAATTTAATGATGCGTTTATTGATTTCTTTTTTGTTTGCAGCAATCATCATAAGCTGTAATAATACCGATAAGAAAGCTGCACCAACAGCGATAAATGAAGCAGCGTTGAAAGATTCGGCGAATTACACAACTATGGAATGGCTCGATTCTTTGAATAAAAACTTTGGCAAAATTTCAGAAGGGCAGAAGCTTGAAGTTTCATATGCATTCAAGAACACGGGAAATAAACCATTGATAATAACACGAGTTCAGCCAAGCTGCGGCTGCACAATAGCCGAACAGCCAACAGAACCTGTTTTGCCCGGCGCGCAGGGAATTATAAAAGCTTCATTCAACAGCGAAGGAAGAACAGGATCTAATCATAAGACGTTATTCGTTTATGCAAATACAAAAGGCACTCAAGCGCACGAGCTGCATTTTGAAGTGGAAGTAGAAAAGAAAAAATGGTGACGCTAATTGAACACGAATTGAAACTAATTACACGAATTAAAAAATGATTGAATAAAAGAATTCGTGTAATTCGCCCTAATTCGTGTAATAGATTTCTAAAAAAAATTTCGAACAAAAAACAAAAATAAAAATGTCAACACTTTTGATTTTATTACAAGCTGGCCCAACGCAAAATGGTTCATTCACTTTTATTTTATTGGGCGCAATGATTCTTGTGTTCTGGCTTTTCATGATCAGACCACAGGCAAAAAAAGCAAAGCAGGCAAAAGAGTTTCAGCAAAATATGCAAAAAGGAGATAAGATTGTTACTATTGCCGGCATTCACGGTACAGTAAACAAAGTGAATGATGATGGCACACTGATGCTGGAGACAAGCCCCGGAAGTTATTTAAAGATTGAAAAAAGCTCAATCTCAATGGAGTGGACACAGAATATTAATAAACCTGTTGTCGCTGACAAGAAATAATTTAAAAACATCAATCACTAAATCCGAAGCTCGAAATGAAATTTTTCATGAAGAGTTTCGGGTTTTGTTTTTGAGATACGGGATAGGAGATACGGGTTCCGGGATACAAGATTCGGGATTCGTAAAACTTAACAAGACGCATTTAATAAGAAATCGTACATCATCACAAATCGTACATCAATCATGCTTCGCATTGGTTTAACAGGTGGCATTGGCTCGGGCAAAAGCACGGTAGCAAAAATATTTGAAGTGCTTGGCATACCTGTGTATTATGCTGATGATGCAGCCAAAAGATTAATGAATGAAGATGAGAATTTGAAAGAACAAATAACCCATCATTTTGGGAGTGATTCATATATAGATGGAAAGCTGAACCGCAGCTTTATTGCTAAAATGGTTTTCAATCATAAAGAAAAATTGGAGCTGCTGAATTCATTAACGCATCCTGCGGTTATGCATGACAGTGAAAAATGGATTGCGGCGCAAACCACGCCCTATGCCATCCGCGAAGCGGCGCTTATTTTTGAAAGCGGCATTTACAAGCATCTTGATTATGTGATCGGCGTCTCATCACCAGAAGAATTACGAATTGAACGCACGATGAAACGTGATAATGTCAGCCGCGAAGAAGTTTTAAAAAGAATGAAAAGCCAGATGGATGAAAATAAAAAAATAAATCTTTGCGATTTTGTGATTTATAATAATGAAGAACAGTTTATAATGCCGCAAGTGCTTGCGTTGCATAGAAAATGGTCTGAACTGTGATTTTGAAGGATTAATGGGATTGGTGGGATGTGCTTTTCATGTGCAAGAAGCCCTGTGGATCCGTGGCATTCTTCTTCTTAACTTTGCAAAAAAAACTTCTTGCGCTATCTACGTTCACTCAATAAATATTTCTGGAAGTACCGTTGGCGATTTCTACTAGGACTTGTGTTTATCATCCTGTCAAATTATTTCCGCATCTTATCTCCGCAGATAACCGGTTATGTTGTAAATGCTGTTGAAAAAGAATTAACGGACAGCATTAGCCGAAAAAAGGCAGTCGATCCTGCAAATAATAAAGCGATTATTGCTGAAGAGAAAAGCCAGAAAAAAGATACAGCCAATTACGATATTCTTGTAAAAAAATTCATCCGCAAAATGGATGTTGCAAAACCTTCGTTTGGGAAGAAGGTTGCGATATGCAGCATTACGCTTTTGGTTTTAGCATTAATCAGCGGCTTCTTTCTCTTCCTGATGCGGCAAACAATCATTGTGATGAGCCGCCATATTGAATACGACCAGAAGAATGAGATTTATCAGCATTATCAAAAATTGGATCTTAATTTTTACAAAACGCACAGCACCGGCGACCTCATGAGCCGCATGGCTGAAGACGTGAGCCGTGTGCGCATGTTCACAGGGCCCGCAATAATGTATTTGAGCAACTTGTTAGTAGTGATTGGTTTCAGTTTATTTTTTATGATCAAGAAAGATCCGTTGCTTACGTTGTATGTATTAACGCCTTTGCCTATCCTTGCATTCACTATTTATTATGTGAATAATATCATTAATAAACGAAGCGAACATATTCAGGCATTATTGAGCAATCTTACAACGAACGCGCAGGAATCTTATAGCGGAATCCGCGTTATCAAATCTTTTGTTCAGGAAAAATCGATGTTTGGTTTTTTTAATAAGAATAGTGAGGATTATAGAAAGAACGCAACTGATCTTGCAAAGATTGAATCTATTTATTTTCCATCGATGGGTTTGATGATTGGATTAAGCACTTTGCTCACGATAATGATCGGCGGTTATTATGTTATTTATGGAAAGCATAATACAGATATTGGTACGATCACTGAGTTCATAATTTATATCACCATGCTGATGTTCCCCGTGAGCGCCATCGGCTGGGTTGCGAGCATGATGCAGCGTGCAGCCGCTTCGCAAAAAAGATTGAATGAATTTTTAGATACAGTTCCTGTGATTCAAAACCCTGCAAATGCAATCTCAAAAAAATTGGAAGGAGATATTTTATTTGATAATGTAGAATTCGTTTATCCAAACACCGGCATTCATGCATTGAAGAATTTTAATCTTCATATTAAGAAAGGTCAGAAGGTTGCAATTATAGGACGAACAGGAAGCGGCAAAACAACGATTGCTCAATTGCTGCTGCGCATGTACGATCCGACAAAAGGAACGCTTTTGATTGATGGAGTTGATATTAAAAAATTTGATCTGCAGCATCTGCGCAATCAACTGAGCTATGTGCCGCAGGATGTTTTTTTATTCAGCGATACGGTGTCAGATAATATCCAGTTCGGGCTTGATATGAAGAATGAAGACATGGTGAAGCAAGCCGCAATTTATGCAAGCGTTGATAAAGAAATACTTGGTTTTGCAAATCAGTATGCAACCATGATAGGAGAGCGAGGCGTTACATTAAGCGGTGGACAAAAGCAACGAATCTCTATCGCCCGTTCTTTAATTAAGGACCCTGAGATTGTTGTTTTTGATGATTGTCTCAGCGCCATTGATGCAAGGACTGAAAAAGAAATCCTGAATAACCTCTATGAGTACCTGAAAAGTAAAACGGCTATTATTATCACGCACCGCATTTTTTCCCTCTTCGATTTTGATATGATTGTTGTGCTTGAAGATGGCGCTATTGTTGAAACCGGAACGCATCAACAACTACTTGCTTTGAATGGTTACTATGCTTATCTTTACGACCAGCAACAGCAGCAGAAAGAAGAAAATGCGCGTATTTAATACCGTTATTGTTTTTCCAGCCTTATTCCTTCCTGAAATTTTGTCAATTCCAAAACAGTACTATATTTGTGGCTATTCAAAATTTTATTCATTTCATTGTAAAAAACTATTATTGTGGCGTACGAAAATAATGACAAAAGAATGGAGAGCGTTTACAGCAAGCGCATCAGAGCAGGGAAAAGAAGAACATATTTTTTTGATGTAAGAGCAACCCGCGGCAACGATTATTATTTAACGATCACGGAGAGCCGTAAAAAATTTAATGAAGACGGATACGACAGACACAAAATATTTTTATACAAAGAAGATTTCAACAAATTTATTAAAGCGTTGGGCGAATCAATTGATTATGTGAAAACAGAATTGATGCCTGATTTTGATTTCGATGCTTATAACCACGATACAATCCCAGAAGGCGAAGCAGTTGCTGCAAGCGAAAATGGTAATGGTGTTGATGCGATCATTGATCACGCTACAGAACCCGAACCCGAAGTAAAGCCTATAGCACCAGTAGATCCAATTATTCCCACAACTTCATCAGCTTCGACAGAAGAAGTAGATAAATGGTAAGAAAATATTTTTAGCTGGATTGATCCTCGCAGAAATGCGGGGATTTTTTTTTGAGTGATTAGGATTTAACCGCGAAGGCGCAGAGGCGCGAGGATAAATATTATATTGAAATTAAAAACTCTTCCGCAAATGAACTTTCCATAATAATGAAACTTGCCGTTAGTAAGCCACCGCTCAATAGAATTTCTACTGTACAAGAGAGCGACGCAAGTATGTTTAATAGTGATTCTTAGCTAAGGACAAAAAAAATTAAACTACGATTTTAGCATGAATGATTTAATTAGCTTGAAGTAATAAAATCAAAAGTTCAATTCTTTTTCTAACTCTCCTTATTATTAAATAACTTTATGCAGAGCTGATATTTATGAAAACAACTGCTGCATGAAAAAAATTTACATCCCCGTAATTTTTATTATTCTCTGCGCTTCTTATTTTATTTTCTTTCACCCATTTAAAAAAGAGTCGAGAAATAATTCCGGTGAAGACAATGATATGGCAAGAGATGAAGAAGTGCTTGCAAGAATTAAGCAGGAAATATTAATGACGAAAGATCCCCAATTAGGTTATGTGCCTGTTGAAAGATTAGAAGCTGAAAAAAAGAAATGGTCGAAACTTGCGCCGAGCGGCGGAAACTCGGGAAAGAATCCTGAAACCCCTCTTGGAAGCGGAGGCACTATTTTAGGCACTGGCTTAACATGGGTTGAACGCGGGCCAGATAATATTGGTGGCAGGTGCAGGGCAATACTTCCAGATCAGTCTGATGCAAGCGGAAACACAGTGCTGGCGGGCAGTGTGAGCGGTGGCTTGTGGCGCACGACAAATTTTTTAAATGCAACGCCGACATGGACGCAGATCAGCAGCGTCTCTGCGAATCTTGCGATCACTACATTAGCACAAGATCCTTCTAACACAAGCATTATGTATGCCGGAACCGGTGAAGGTTATTTCAACTTGGATGCAGTGAGAGGTTTAGGTATTTATAAAAGTACTGATGGCGGAATGACGTGGAGTTTATTATCATCCACCACAACAGGCGGAACTAATGTGAATGATTTTAACTACGTGCAGAAAGTTGCAGTGTACACTAACGGTGATGTGTATGCGTCAGGGATCAGTGCAATCAATTGCAATCGTGGTGGTGTTTTAAAATCAACTGATGGTGGCAGCACGTGGACAAGAGTGATTGGTACATTTCCTGTTGGCGGAAATAGTTGCACTCAAGCTGTTGATTTTTTTGGGTATGATATTCAGTTTTCATTGAGTGGCGATATTTATGCAACAGTTGTTGATATCAGTGCTGAGTATAATGCAACTCCCGGCAATCCGGCAGGGAAAATTTATAAGTCGCCCGCAGGTGCAACAGTTGGCAATGTTGGAACATGGACGAACATTGCACCATCCGCAGGAACAGGAAATTTTTGGCAACGCATTCAAGTGGCATGCTCACAATCGAACAACAACAGGCTTTATGCAATTTTTCAGGGATCAGGAAATTCGATTGATTCTATTGAAAGATCTGACGATGCAGGAACTACATGGACTAATATTTCAAACACAACAACATGGTGCGATGGCGGCTCAAGTAACGGCACTGATTTTTCACGCGGACAAGCATGGTACGATTTAACGATTGCTGTGAACCCGGGCAATGATGCAATTGTGTATGCCGGCGGTGTTGATATTTTTACAACAAGCAACAGCGGCGCAAGCTGGTCGCAGCTCACACAATGGGCAGCATCTGCTTGCGGGTCGCAGCCTTATGTTCATGCGGATATTCATAACATTACTTTTTTACCGGGATCTTCATCAGGTTTTATTGTTGGTTGTGATGGTGGCGTTTTTTACACAGCCAACAGCGGTTCTGCGTTTGCAAGCAAAGACAAAAGTTTTAATGTCACGCAATATTACGCAGCGGCAATTCATCCAACAATGGGATCAAATTATATGCTGGCTGGCGCGCAGGATAATGGCTCGCACATTTTCAATGCTGCGGGAATAAATACCGTTACAAGCGCTACTGGCGGAGATGGGGCATTTTGTTTTATTGATCAGAACAATCCGAATTTTCAGATAACAAGTTTCACAGATGCTGAATATTCTCGCTCAACCAACGGCGGCACAAGTTTCAGCACATGGTCAACTTCAACAAACGGGCATTTTATTAATCCCGCTGATTATGATAACACAACTCAATTTCTCTATTGCGGTTACACAGATACAAGATTGCGGCGCATAGGACCAATAACGAGCGGTGCGCCAACCGGAACCAGCATTACAATCAGCGCAGCCAACCTTCAGGTGTCTGCAGTAAAGGTTGATCCCAATACAACAGACAGTGTTTGGGTTGCTTTCTCTACAGCAGATGATGCCGCGGCAAATCAAGTGCCTGCATTATACGTTGTCGGTGCAGCAAGTACTGGCACGCGCACAATAACTAAATTGAGCGGGCTTTCACTTGCATCTGGATCGTATATTTCAAGCATTGATGTTGAGAAGGGGAATGATAGTCATTTGCTGATCACTGTGTCAAACTATGGAGTGGCCAGTGTTTGGGAATCGAAAGATAAAGGGACGACATGGACATCTCTTGATAATAATGGAGTGAACCTGCCGGATATGCCTGTGCGTTGGGGAATGATTGTTCCTTCAACTGCGAATGTTGGCACTGGCGCTAATGGCGGTATTTTGCTTGCAACGGAATTAGGAGTGTGGTCAACAACAACAACGAATGGAACATCTACCGTGTGGACACAAAACTCTACTAACTTAGGAAATGTAAGAACGGATATGCTCAAGTTTCGCACGTCTGACAATTATCTTGTTGCGGCTACACATGGACGTGGCCTTTTCTCAACCAATTTATTAACTTCTCCTCTAGCTGTGACTTTTGTTTCATTCAATGGCAATGTTGAAGACAAATACAACAATCTTCGCTGGAATGTTCAAAATGAAATAAACGATAAAGGATTTGATGTTGAAAGAAGATATGCTGATGAAAGCACATTTACAGATATTGGGTTTGTTCAGTCGAATACAAGCTCATCATCCAATCAATATAATTTTGATGATAACGGAGTTGATCTCGGCAAAGCAGATGTTTTCTATCGATTAAAACATATTGACCTTGATGGCAACGCAGCCTATTCAGCAACGATAATGCTTGCACGAAAAGTTTCTACAAACCTCGTAGAGTATATTTCTGTGAATGGGAATAATCTTTATATAAGATTGAACAATGGCAACAGCAATCAACAAATCAATGCGCAGATCTTTGATATGGCAGGAAGAATCCTTACAAATAAAAACATTCCTTATCAAAGCCAGAACATAGACATCAGTAATTTAGCGAAAGGTGTTTATGTGCTCAGGCTGTTCAATAATAATGGCGTGCAGTTCTCACAGAAATTTGTGAAGAAATGAAGTGGCTAAAAGCCTACACTCAATTTCAGATGGCCGCCAAGCCCTTTTTTTACGATGCGCGTAAGTGTTGAAAGCCGGATATCACTTGCATTGTTTTCTATTCTTGAAATGTAAGATTTGGTCGTGCCGCATTTTACAGCAAGTTGCTCTTGTGTCAGATTTTTTTTCTCGCGCATTTCCTGGATAAGCACGCCAAGTTTGAAAGATTCAAATCCTTCTTCGTAAGCTTCTCTTTTTTTTGTTCCACGTTTGCCATATTGTTTGTCAAGATGGTCGGTAAAAGAAGTAAGGTTTTTATTTTTTGTCTTTTTCATTGAAATATTCTTTTTTGATTTTCGTAGCTAATGCAATTTCATTTTTAGGCGTCTTTTGTGATTTCTTTTGAAAAGCATTAGCAATTACAATTAATTTTCCTTCGTCAAAAAAAGCGAAAGCCCTAAAAATATTGCTACCTACTTCAACTCTTATTTCATATAAGCCAGTTGTGCCTTCGATGTGCTGAAAATATTTCCTTGGCACACGGTCTATGGTAGCAATGAGTTCTAATGTCCAGTTAAATTTCCTTTGTACTTCTTCTGTTTGCTCATTAAAGAAGTCTAAAAAGTAAAGCTTATAATAATATATTTTCCGGATAAGGTTTTGCTGCACAAAAGCAAAGTTAGCTAATTAGACAACTTTTGCAAAACTATTTTCCCATATATGTTAGGCTCTGAAAGAAAATGTGCCGGGATAAAATCTTAATTTCCCGTCGTTGGCTTACTGAAATATAATAAGCTACTATTTCCAAAAACAAAATTATTTGCGTCTGCCTGGTAAACAGATAAATTCCATGTATTCTTTCCCGCAACAATTTTAATATCGGTTCCGTTTAATGTAACTGTACAAGGGAATTGCTGAGAAGATTGCCCTTGATAAAAAGTAATGTCGCCGGCAGCAGTGTGCTCATTAGCTTTTGCTTGTATGTTAAGATATTTTATCAGTAATGCATTATCATCAGTTGCTCCGGGTTTTGCTCTTCTTCTATAAACAGACCATTTTCCGAGGATACTATTTATGCCAACTGTAATTGGCGTAATGAATTCATCTTGTTTCACGGAAAGTTTTCCCAATGTTTCATACCAGAAAGTATCAACCTTTTTTAATGTGTGAATAAACTTTTCATTATCATCCAACACCATTAAATTGTTTGTGAGCGATTTTACTGTGTATTCATCTGCTGCAACTGTGAGCAGATTATTATCACCCATTTCAGCTTCGCCATCTAAGGTCATGCTTGTAACGACACTTGTTCTTGTCTGCACTTTATTGCTATCCAGGAATTTTAATTGTATGCTGTCGTTGAAAGGAACATCACTGCTATCGGTGCGGTTTTTTCTTTGAAACTCCTGCCACTTGCCTTTGAATTGCGCAATTGTATAATCAGATTTTTTTGATTTTGCAGATTTGTTGCCGCGCGTTTGCAAGGTTTCGCCCCTGCGCTTATACTGAGCATTTGATTGAACGATAAAAAAAAATAAAAGGACAGAAAGTAAAAAATATTTTATTGGCATAATAGATGATTGATCGTTGTTACGGGAATTTAGGATCCGCTTTACACTAAAATAACGAAAATTGTTGCGTTGAAGTGTGTGAAACTAACTATTAAGCCAATCTCTCCAATCCCGCATTGTGTGATTAATTTATTTGCGTAACGAATCTCACAAAATTTTTTATTTCATGAAGAAGCTGCAATAATTTTATTTATAGCGCAGGCAAGTTTTTTCTGCAAGTCATTATGATCGTTGTAAATAATTTGAAAATCACTTATTCCTGAGAATGTGGTTGAATGTTCTGTGTATTCCTGACGAACATAAATTACTTTCTTATTCTTAGCTTTTGCATAGCCAGCTTCTATCCCAATCCCAATTCCCTTATCAGAAACTTCGGCGATTAATATATCGCATTTGTCAATGTCAGCCATTGCTTGTTGCATCATTTCTCTTTCCTGCGTTGAATCAAATTTGTAATTGTCAACAAAAATAAATGGCGCTATTTTGAAGTCGGTTAACGTTTCAATAATTGCATTTAATTCTTTATCCAAAAATTTTCTCTTATTGAAACTTACAGAAATGTATGCTGTCATGATTGGTATCAACTATCAAAATAGTTTTTAATTAATTCTATTAAACGCAATTTATAATAATTATGAAACTTGCCGTTAGTAAGCCACCGCTCAATGGAATTCCAACAGTACACGAGTGCGACGCAACGATGCTTAATAGTAATCCTTAGCTAAGGACAAAAAAATATCAATTCAAATAATAAAGAAAGACCGCACAATTTAATTGTTGCTACTGCTTTCTAATAATTTAAATAATTCATCCAGCTTGGGCGAGAGAATGATTTCTGTTCTTCTGTTCAATGCACGTCCTTCAGGCGTGCTGTTTGTTTGCACGGGATCATATTGACTGTGCCCGGAAGCGATTACTCTTACAGGATCAACCTTATAATCGCTCGTGAGGATCCGCACGATGGAACCTGCGCGTGCAGTACTGAGATCCCAGTTGTCTTTATATTTTGTACGGATAGGAATTGAATCTGTATGCCCTTCAATGTCCACTGTGATGTCGGGGTTCGCGTTCAGCACCTCCGCGAGTTTGCCGAGTGCTTCTTTTCCTTTCGGGTTGACCACTGCGCTGCCGGAAGGGAATAATAAATTTTCCTGCAGGCTCACATATACTTTGCCATTTTTAATTGCGACTGTTAATTCGTTGGAATTAAAACCTACTAAAGCATCAGCCATCTTTTTTCTAATCTCATCAATTGCTTTTTTTTGCTGATCCATCAAGGCCTGAAGCTGCTCGAGCCTTTTTTGTTGGTTGGCGAGTTCCTGCTGGCTTTTGGTTAATTGAGATTGTTTATTGGCTGCATCAGTTGATAACACACCAGCTTTATTGCTAAGATCTGCTACTTTGCTATTGAGACCTTCGATTTGTTGCTTCAGCTGTGCAACGGTGGATTGCAATTCAGTTACTTTTCCTGCAAGACTGGCACTGTCATTGCGCACTGATTGCAATTCGCTTTGAGAGTTTTTATATTTTTTTGTTGGAACGCAACTGCTCAGCAACAAACTGCCTGTGGAAATTATGAGTGCGATACCGATTATTTTTTTCATTTGTAATGATGCTAAGTGTTAATAATGCCTCAGATTTCGTTTGGTCGCTCTGACCTCTTGATATTTGAAATTAAAGATGAATTTATTTTGCTTTGTGAATGTTATAAACTGCGTTTATTAGTGATAGAATTCACACGTTGCTCTGTTTCCTGAGCCAAATCTCATGCCGTGCTTTCTGATATGCTTTTGATTTGGAGCGGCAAGGGCAATTCAAGTTCTGCAAATGCAAATCAAACCTTCGCGACAGGTTTTTACAACGACGGAATGACAGTTCACATTTGAGAAATGATGAATAACATTCACGAAATGAGCAATTACATCTACGAAATGGTTATTGAAAGTTGTGGAATGACCACTCACATCAGAGAAATCGATAATGATAATAGCGAAATGAGCAATTGCATGCGCGAAATGGTCAACACAACTGTTGCAATGGCAGTCGATTTAAAGTTTTTGAAAAATAAAACCAGTAGAGCGCTCAATAGAATTCCTATAGTACAAGAGTGCGATGCAAGAATGCTTAATAGTGATTCTTAGCTAAGGACAAAAAATATCAATTCAAATAATAAAGAATGCTTGGAATTTAATTGTGAAGTTGCACCTGAAGAACTACAAACTCATCACGCCGCTCCTTCATGCGACACTTTCTGATTCTGCAGTTCCTGCAATTTCTTTTTTCCATATGAAGCATTTGTGATCACGACAAACAAAACCGGAACGATGAAAATTGCGAGGCCGGTTGCTGCAATCATGCCTCCGAGAACCGTCCAGCCGATTGTGTTGCGTGCCACAGAACTCGCGCCGGTAGCAATTGCAAGCGGAAGCACGCCCAATATAAATGCAATGGATGTCATTAATATCGGCCGCAAGCGAAGCTTCACTGCATCGAGCGTTGCCTGGATCACACCCATCCCGCGGTCAACTCTTTCTTTTGCAAACTCAACAATCAGGATTGCATTTTTTGCAGAGAGACCAATCAGCGTGATCAAACCAATTTGCGCATACACATTATTGCTTAACCGCGGAATAAGCGTCAATGCAAATATGGCGCCCAGCACGCCGATTGGCACCGCAAGCAAAACGGAGAATGGCACGGACCAACTTTCATATAACGCCGCGAGGAAAAGAAATACAAACACGATTGATAATGCAAAAATATAAACAGCGCTGGAGCCAGATTTTATTTCCTGCAGACTGAGGCCGGAGAATTCATAACCATATCCTTCCGGCAACACTTGTGCTGCAGTTCTCTGCAACGCTTCAATAGCCTGGCCGCTGCTAAAACCTTGTCGCGCGCCACCATCCACTTCAGCGCTTCTGTAAATGTTGAAGTGAGAAATGAGCGGAGCGCTTTCAGTGATCTTATAACTTACAACTGTGCTCAATGGTATCATTGAGCCTGCTTCATTTTTTACATAGTACTGCCCGATGTTTTTTATATCGTTGCGAAAATTTGTATCGGCTTGTGCAACAACATAAAAATTTCTGCCGTAAATGGTGAGCTGATTAATGTACGTACTTCCCATATACATCTGCATCGTGTTGTAAACATCGGCGAGGTTCAACCCAAGCTTTTTACATTTGTCTCTGTCAACATCCACCTGATATCCGGGCGTGTGCGCAGAGAAGAAAGTGAACGCCCCAGCAATCTCGGGTTGCTTATTTGCAGTGGCAACAAAATTATTCACTACTCTTTCAAAAGTTTTGATGTCATCATTCGTTTGTCTTTGTTCTATCTGAATACTAAAGCCACCGGCGTTACCAAGACCGGGAATGGCAGGTGGCCCGATGACAACAATTTTTGCTTCTTTGATAACAACAAAGCGCTTGTTCAATTCAGCCATTATGTCTAACTGATTAGTGCCTTTCCGTTCATCCCATGGTTTTAATTGCATGAACATCGTTCCGCTGTTTGATTTTGAGCCACCGCTGATAAAGTTCAGTCCACCCAATGCGGCGACATGAAGAACGCCGGGAACACTTTGCGCAATAGTCATCATGCTATCCAGCACTGTGAGCGCTCTGACAGTTGAGCTTGCTTCAGGAAGCTCGAATGTTACATATAAACGGCCTTCATCTTCCGTTGGGATAAAACCTGTGGGCTTGCTTTTGAAAAGAAAGAAATCGCCAACCATAATGCACACGAGCAGCACGATTACCAATGCCGCTCTTTTTATCCATCCCTTCACGCCTAATGTATAGCTAAGAGTAAATTTTCTAAATACTTCATTGAACCAATAAAAGAATTTATTCAACCCTCTTGATTTTTTATCAAGATGCTGAGGCTTTAATAATAATGAGCACAATGCAGGTGTGAGCGACAACGCCACAAATGCGGAAATCAAAACAGAGATAGCAATAGTGATGGCGAACTGCTGATACAATCTTCCAACAATGCCAGGTATAAAACCAACTGGCACAAACACAGCAGCTAATATCAATGCGATGGCGATCACAGGTCCGGTAATATCTTTCAAAGCCTTTGCTGTAGCTTCTTTGGCTGAGATGCCTTCTGTGTCAATATAATGCTGCACGGCTTCAACGACAACAATCGCATCATCCACCACAATACCAATGGCAAGCACAAAACCAAACATGGTAAGCGTGTTGATCGTGAAACCGAGTGGTATAAAAAATATGAATGTGCCTACGATAGAAACCGGGATTGCCAGCACAGGTATTAAAGTAGAGCGCCAGTTTTGAAGAAAGAGAAACACAACGATTGTTACCAGCAATAATGCAATCAGTAAAGTTTGCACAACATCTGCAATAGAAACTTTTACGACAGTCACCGACTCAAAAGGGACAACATAATCTATGTCTGCAGGAAAATATTTTTTCATTGCAGCCATTGCTTTGTACACGCCATCTGCAGTAGTTAATGCATTGCTGCCCGGTGCCTGATATACTAATAAATAAGAAGATCTTTTGCCATCAACAAATGAGTTGGCTGTATAACTTACTTTTCCTAATTGTATTCGTGCAACATCTTTTAAATACACAATAGAATTTTGCGAAGGGTTTGAGCGTATAATAATATTCCCAAACTCTTTTTCTGTGGTGAGGCGGCTGTTGGTAAAAACAGTAAACTCGAATGCTGATGCGGAGGTTTGCGGAGGCGAAGCAACAGAGCCCGCGGCCACTTGCAAATTTTGTTCATTGATTGCATTCTGCACATCGTTTACCGTAAGCCCAAGCTGTGCTAATTTATCTGTCTGCAACCACACGCGCATACTGAAATTATCTGCTCGGCTCAACACATCACCAACGCCCGGCACACGCAGCAATTGGTCGCGCACATAAATGTTTGCATAGTTATCCATGAACGGAATTGTATGCGAACCTTTCGGCGAATAAATAGCAACGAGCATTAAAATACTTGGATTGCGTTTTAATGTTGTGATGCCCAAACGCTGCACCTGGCTCGGCAGCGCAGGTGTTGCAATGCCAACACGATTTTGAATATCCAATGCAACCACGTTAGGATCAGCACCGATATCTAACGTTGCGGTAATAGTTGATTGACCATTGTTCGCGCTGTTACTTTGCATGTAAGTGATGCCTGGCACGCCGTTCACCTGTGTTTCGATTGCAGTTGTTGTTGTTTGTTCAACTGTTTGCGCATCAGCTCCGGTGAAATTGCTCGTGATCTGCACTGTTGGCGGAGTAATATTCGGGTATTGGCTGATCGGCATATTAATAATTGCCAATGTGCCAACCATCACGATCACTAATGATATAACAATCGCTGTTACCGGTCTTCTGAGAAATATATTTGTTGACTCCATAATTTTATTTTTATGAACCAGGGCGCATTGCTACTATTAAGCATCGTTGCGTCGCACTCTTGTACTACAGGAATTCTATTCAGCAATGCACAACAGTCATTACTATTTCATGCATACATCCTCTCGAACTTTAAGGAACTATCGGTAACCCTACACGAAATGGCTCTGAACTTATTTTGTAGCTGCCTTCGGCGGACCTACCTGCACTGCAGAACTATCTCGTAATTTTTGCACGCCTTCAGTCACAACATTATCACCTGCCTGCAACCCGCTTCTCACAACTACCTTATCATTTATTTTTGCGCCTAAGCTTATTTTTTTCTGTAGTGCTTTATTATCATTCACAACAAACACAAAATATTCTCCCAATTGTTCAACTACTGATTTGTAAGGGATCAGCAAACTTTTTTCGCCTGCATTATTCTTCACACGCACATTGCATGTGATGCCTGCGCGCAAAAATTGTTTTCCATTCGGGAATACAAGTCTTGCTTTGATGGTTCCTGTTTGCGGATCAACTGAACGATCTAACAAAACCAAATGACCGGGATTTGGATACGCATACTGCCCTGGTAAAACCAACGTGAATGTTGAATCCTTATCGTTTGTTTTTTTCTGAAGTAATTGTGTGAACCTTGTTATCTGCGATTGATCAAGCGCAAAATCAACAGCCATCGGATCATCGGATGAAACGGTGTTTAATAATGTTTGCCCAGGGGAAACCGCTGTTCCCATCTTCACCATAGAGATGCCAATCGTTCCATTAAAGGGCGCATAGATGATAGAATATTTTAAATTTGTTTGAACGCTGTTCACATTTGCTTTTGCAGCTTCCACCTGCATTTTAGCAGATTCAAGATCTGCAATTGCATGATCAAGTGTTTGTTTGGCAATGGCATCTTTTTGCGCAAGGCTTGTATAACGATCTGCATCCTGTTGCGCTTTCGCTTCATTTGCTTTTGACACATTCAGGTTTGCAATAGATTGTTCATACGCTGCTTTATACTGCTGCTGATCTATCTCATATAACTTTTGCCCCTTCACAACATGCTGCCCATCCTGAAAAAATATTCCTGTGATATAGCCAGTGACCTGCGGCCTTATATCAACCTGGTTCAATGGAGTAACAGTTGCTGGGAAATCGTCATAGTAAACTGCATTACCTTCCTGCGCTGCATATACAGCAACAGAAGTTGGCGGCGGTGCTTTTTGTTGCGCTGCTTGCTTATCACCACACGCAGCAAATAATGCCGACCCCATTATTGCAATCCCAATCCATCTTAATTTCTTTATCATACTAAAAAATATTTTCGGTTAGTCTTTTACGTTAGTTGTGTGAAACAATAATTATTAATACTGCACTGTGCCTAATGCTTTCTGCACATCTAATTTGCTGCTGAGCACCTGATACAATGCATTCGTGTAATTTGATTGTGCAGTCCTCAAATCCGTTTCCGCTGTTATCACATCCAGATAAGCTTTTACGCCAGATCTGTATTGCAATTCAAGCGTGTTGTAAACATCCTTCGCAAGCTCCACATTTTCCTTCAGCGCAAAATAATCGTTCAAGTATCCTTTATATGTTGCAAGCGCTTGCGTGTATTGTGCACTGATATTATTTTTTGCAGATTGAATATCCCAATCCACACGGCTCACCTGCAACTCTGCAACCTTGATATCATGTATTCGCTTTGTCCCCTGAAAAATAGGGAATGATAACTGAAGCCCTGCGTATGAATATGGATAATTATTATTGTACAATTTCGAGAACTCGCTATTAAAATAGTTCGGATTATAACTTCCGAACGCAGAGACAGTAGGCAGATAACTCCACTTGTTATATTGAAGATTTGCCTGTTGCAATTTTTTTTTTGTTAATAATAATTGGAATTCTATCCGGCTGTCGTAGTTCACTGTTTGAGTAGTATCGATCAGCGTTTCTTTTTCCATTTGCGCACTGTCATATTGCAATTGCAGATTGCCCTCTGCCGGATATCCCATCTGCAATTTCAGGTTAGCAAGCTTTGCTTTTAATAATTCAATATATATTTTCTTTTGTGCTTTTGAATTGTTCAGTGAAATGGTTGCGCGTTTATAATCTGTTTTATCTACGATGCCATCGAGATATTGATTGTAAGAATCTTTGAGACTTCTTTCGAGCCGCACAATATCTTCATCCAACAAATCAATTTGCTTTTGAGTAAGCAGCACATCATAAAAAAATTTGCTCACATTCACAGCCAGATCAATTTTATCGCTCACTGTAGTTTGCCTGATTTGTTTTCGCACATCGTTGGCAGATTTGCTTGCTAATAATGCATCGCGATTGAAAATATTTTGCGTGCCGCTGAGGCTGATTGTTGATGTATTGTAAGTGCCCGATGGTACCGTTACGCCACCAAAATAAGCAGAAGGCGGTTGGAAATAATTTTGATAATTCGCGCTCAGATTTATTTGCGGGAACCAGCTTGCCAGCTTGCTTTTTATCTCATGCTCAGTAATCTGCTCATCAAGCAAAGCTTGTTGTATTAATGGATAATGCTTAAGCGCGTATTGCACACAATTCTGTAGCGTGGCATCTTGCAGCAACGAGTCTCGCGTTTGCGAATGAGAAGTAAGATAAATAAAACCAAAGCCAACGCTTATTAATAGCCTGTATAATAATTTTTGCATACTGATATAAATATTTGCACAACCATTTTCCTGCATAAGGTTCGGGGGAAATATTATTGAAAGCAATGCAATTGATAAATGATCATTTCAGATGGGGTAACCAAAGGCAGGCAAAATTTTTCTCATTTTTTCAAAAGCATCAACTAAAAGGATTGCAAATATACTTATCAATTATTTTATAATTACATACAATTTTTTATATAAATAATTCTTATTTGAGCGGCAAAAATGGGTTATCTGCTAATTTTTGACTTGCAATTGCTGCAAGCTGACTGCGTGATTTTTTGATTTAGATAGTTCTTTCTAAATGGCTTTCTGATTTTTGTTCAAAATCTTTTTCTG
>Ga0207057_1039_pt1 | contig 36036 bp, 34 predicted proteins | sample Alteio_BWMinCont_33_FD_153265 | JGI IMG/M metagenome (GOLD analysis project Ga0207057, IMG submission 153265) | Enriched cells from forest soil in Barre Woods Harvard Forest LTER site, Petersham, Massachusetts, United States -... | ecosystem: Environmental > Terrestrial > Soil > Temperate forest >... | reverse complement strand
AGCTGGAAAGCTCCACCAGAGAGGGTGACAGTCCCGTACGCGACAGGCGAAAGCGGACGATCCGGTACCTGAGTAGGACTCGACACGTGGAAGTGAGTCTGAATCCGCGGGGTCCATCCCGCAAGGCTAAGTACTCCCTGGCGACCGATAGCGAACCAAGTAGCGCGAGCGAAAGATGGGAAGAACCCCTACAAGGGGAGGATAGTGAACCTGAAACCACATGCCTACAAGCGGTCGGAGGGCGTCTAGTCAGCGTCCCGCCATCGGCTTGGATTTAAGATTGCAGATTTTAGATGGCAGATTTGAGAATCTGCAATCTAAAATCTGCAATCTTAAATCTGAAGCTTGTGGCGGGGCGCTGATGAGGCCTGACGGCGTGCCTTTTGCATAATGATCCGGCGACTTACCGTCACCAGCAAGGTTAAGTGATTCTGTCACGCAGCCGAAGCGAAAGCGAGTCTGAACAGGGCGTCAAGTTGGGGGCGGTAGACGCGAAACCACGTGAACTACGCATGGGCAGGTTGAAGTGGGGGTAATACCTCATGGAGGACCGAACACACGAGTGTTGAAAAACTTGGTGATGACCTGTGTGGAGGATTGAAAGTATCATCAAACGTGGAGATAGCTCGTTCTCTCCGAAATAGCTTTAGGGCTAGCCTCGGATGATTTGCTGTGGTGGTAGAGACCTGGATGGACTAGGGGGCTTTCCGGCTTACTGAATCCAACCAAACTGCGAATGCCACAGACAACCAGTCCGGGAGTCAGACAGTGGGGGCTAAGCTCCATTGTCGAGAGGGAAACAGCCCAGACCGCCTGCTAAGGTCCCCAAGTTACAGTTAAGTGGGAAAGGAAGTCGGAACGCCCAGACAGCCAGGAGGTTGGCTTAGAAGCAGCCATCCTTTAAAGAAAGCGTAATAGCTCACTGGTCAAGCGGTCCGGTGCCGACAATATAACGGGGCTAAAACTGTACACCGAAGCAGCGGATGCACACCTATGGTGTGCGTGGTAGGAGAGCATTCTCAACAGCGGTGAAGCCAGACTGAGAAGACTGGTGGAGCGTTGCGAAGAGACCCTGCCGGCATAAGTAGCGATAATGAATGTGAGAACCATTCACGCCGAAAGTCTAAGGTTTCCTGAGGAAGGTTAATCCGCTCAGGGTTAGGCGGTCCCTAAGGCGAGGCCGAGAGGCGTAGCTGATGGACATCCGGTTAATATTCCGGACCTCCCAACTCTCGTTTGACGATGGGGAGACGCAGAAGGATAAGCAGGGCCTCCTATGGCTATGGGGCTTGATGCGCGTAAGCTGGTTCCGATAGGCAAATCCGTCGGGGCTTAACAGTGAGGCGCAAAACATTAGGGCGTATGCCTGAAAGCTGCTGAGTTCACGCTGCCGAGAAAATCCTCTAAGGAGAGTAGTTGGGAACCGTACCCCAAACCGACACAGGTAGACGAGGAGAATATCCAAAGGCGCTCGAGTGAAAGCTTGTTAAGGAACTCGGCAAATTAGACCCGTAACTTCGGGAGAAGGGTCGCCCACTTCGGTGGGCCGCAGTGAAACGCATACGGCGACTGTTTAACAAAAACACAGGTCTCTGCAAAGTCTAAAACGACGTATAGGGGCTGACGCCTGCCCGGTGCCGGAAGGTTAAAAGGAGAGGTTAGCCGCAAGGCGAAGCTTTGAATTGAAGCCCCGGTGAACGGCGGCCGTAACTATAACGGTCCTAAGGTAGCGAAATTCCTTGTCGGGTAAGTTCCGACCTGCACGAATGGCGTAACGATCGTATGACTGTCTTAACGAGTTGCTCGGCGAACTTGTAGTACCGGTGAAGATGCCGGTTACCCGCAGCTAGACGGAAAGACCCCGTGCACCTTTACTACACCTTAACTATGAATTATGACTCTTACTGCGCAGGATAGGTGGGAGGCTTTGATCCCAGACTCTCGGGTTTGGAGGAGCCAACGGTGAGATACCACCCTGTGAGTGTTGTGATTCTAACCTACTCCCGTGATCCGGGAGAGGGACATAGTTAGGCGGGTAGTTTGACTGGGGCGGTCGCCTCCTAAATTGTATCGGAGGCGCGCGAAGCTACTCTCAGACTGTTTGGAAATCAGTCGTCGAGTGCAAAGGCATAAGAGTGGTTAACTGTGAGACCTACAAGTCGAGCAGATGCGAAAGCAGGCCTTAGTGATCCGGTGGTTCTGTATGGAAGGGCCATCGCTCAACGGATAAAAGGTACGCCGGGGATAACAGGCTGATCATTGCCAAGAGTTCATATCGACGCAATGGTTTGGCACCTCGATGTCGGCTCATCGCATCCTGGAGCTGTAGAAGGTTCCAAGGGTTAGGCTGTTCGCCTATTAAAGCGGTACGTGAGCTGGGTTCAGAACGTCGCGAGACAGTTCGGTCCCTATCTGCTGTGGGCGTAGGAGATTTGAAGAGGGCTGTCCTTAGTACGAGAGGACCGGGATGGACGAACCTCTTGTGTTCCAGTTGTCATGCCAATGGCACGGCTGGGTAGCGAAGTTCGGTTGTGATAACCGCTGAATGCATATAAGCGGGAAGCACGCTCTAAGATGAGATCTCCCTGAAGGGTCCAGGAAGACCACCTGGTTGATAGGCTGGATGTGGAAGCGCAGTAATGCGTGTAGCTTACCAGTACTAATCGCCCGTTCGGCTTGTCCATAGAATTAATTCTGTGCAGTATGTCGCAGAAGATATTCAACAAGCCTTGTAAATACGCTTGGTCACTTTGCATGAGTATGGTTTCGACCAACGCATGGCAAAGAGTAATAAAGATTCAAGGGAAATATTCCCGATCGATTTCGTTGTGAGATATTAGGTTGGATATGGCGCCAGTTTGCCGTTTTCGCTTCTGAGAGAAAAAGCTCGTTGAAGCACCTGGCTGCGGGAGAAACTGCCCGCCAAGCGCCGCCCAAGTTTTTAAGGCGAGTCGTAAGATCCTTCGCGCGTAGCGCTCAGGACTTCGGCTCAAGGCGTAAGCGCCTTGAAAACGCCTCAGTTTGCCGGTGACCATACTGCGAGGGTCACACCCGTTCCCATCCCGAACACGGAAGTTAAGCCTCGCTGGGCCGATGGTACTGCACGAGAAATTGTGTGGGAGATTAGGTGATCGCCGGCATAAGTCTTCAAAGAAAAGCCCGCTCGAAAGAGCGGGCTTTTTGTTTTTGCGAGTCTCTTGATCGGCTCTGCTTCGCTGAAGCTGAAATAGCTTTGGCAGGATAAACGTAAGCGACTTGAATTCCCCTCTGGCCAATGAGGGTTCCGGTACCGTACACGCTGTCTCCAGGCGTTCGATGAAGTGACCGGCAAGTGCGAGGCGATTCGCGCCGAGATCGATAAGTTGTTAGCTCTAATAGACGGTTTGGCTCTATCTTTTAAGCGCGCTCGAGGACGCGGGTGCGCGCAGTACTTACTCGGCGGGCATCGATGTTAGTCCGAAATACCCTCTCCACATCATTCCACTCTGCGGGTTGCGATCGTCTTCGGACTGCGGCTGAACGCGGGTTATTGGATATAACAATTTCTACTTGGACGTGACTACGTAATCGGGAGGAGACTTAGAAACAGATAGGAGAAGTAACATGACCTTCAACTTCAAATCGTTTTCTTTCGTCGCATTGGTGGTCCTCGGATCACTCACTGCGAACGCAGTCGTCGTACCCCATTCCAAGACAATCGTCGTCGAGACCCCGGAGACTCATCCGGTACTAGCCCAGGCTAATCCTGAGGCAATGTATCTGCACGATACGAATGATGGGCAGACGCTGCTGTATATCGAGACTGCGAACGGGCAGAAGTTGACCTCTCTGGACGTCACGGATCCTTCGAGGATTCAACGCTTCGCGCAATCGGATCTGCCGGCTGCCTCTGCATACGATTTCGTGCGCGCTCTTGGTGACTCAAGCGTGCTCATTCGCTTTAGAAACGGATCCGGCGTAGCTCTGATCAGCTTCAAGCACTTGAAACATCCGGAACTGGCGTCTTCCTCCGCTCTTGTAAATGCGGAGGCCTCCGAACCGTTAGGACCCACCGCCCTCTTGGTCAGCTCGAATGAACCCGCACGGCCGTCTGCTCATATGGCCAGTTACCGGGTCGTCGATACTTCGATGCCCATGCGCACAGCGCAATTGTCCGATATCCCCGAAGTGCGCCAATCGCTCACAAAATCTGATACGGGCACTCTCTTCCTGCTGAATGGGACAGGTGTCACCGTGGTCCGTCAGCTTCAGGTTGAGGCAGAACATCAAATTGAGGAAGACCAGAATCGCGGCAACTGAAGTATCTGGAATAAAAGAGGCGAGGACTCTTGGAGCCCTCGCCTTCCTGTTTGTATGTGTTCCTTCCGACGGTCAGCCATCTGTGCCTGACATTCTTGTGATCTCCCTCATCCCTCCACGACGAGTACTTGTTCCTGGAAGGCTGGGTCTCCGTCATTCGCCGATTGAGTAATGTCCCCCGGCGAATCTTTAGCGTGGAGTTTGAAGCGAGTTTCTGCGCGACGTACCATATTGACGAGACAGGCGATGGTATCCCATACATCGTGAGTCATCTGTCGTTTCAGTGAATTCGCTCGGTTTCGAAGGTGGGCATTGTGAGTCGATACACTGAAAGATAAGGGAACCAGTAAGCAAACAAGTATGGAGAATTTCAGACTCAAGGTCTTTCGCGCGGTAGCTGCCCATCTAAACTTCACCAGAGCAGCAGAGGAAATGCTACTGACGCAGCCGGCGGTAACGCAACAGATCAAGGCTTTGGAGGATGAGTACGGCGTTCCGTTGTTTGATCGCACAGGAGGGCGAATCGTGCTGACCGCAGGCGGACAGGCCTTGCTTTCTTATGCCGAACGCCTCAAACATCTGAGTGATGAAGCATGCGAGGCGGTCGCAAATGCCTCTGGCAAGCAGGGCGGCTTCCTTATTCTAGGAGCCTCGCAGACGATCGCCTATTATATTCTCCCGAAGCTGGTAGCCGCATTCGTTAGAGAGAATCCGCGAGTGAACGTGACGGCAAAGAGCGGCAACACCGACGAGATTCTCCAGGAACTGGTGGACCATAAGGTTCACCTCGCCCTCATCGAGGGGCCTGCAGTGAGAAAGGATCTTCATGTTGAGCCATTCATGGAGGATGAAGTGGTGTTGGCTGTGCCGGCAAGCCACGAGTGGGCAGGCAGTAATATCTCGATCTCGGCCTTGCAGGACGCTCCACTGCTGATGCGGGAGAACGGCTCCGGAAACCGAAGGGCCATCGAGAATGCGCTGGTTCAAGCCGGGATCAAGAGAAAAGACATCAGAATCACGATGGAATTGGATTCGACAGAAGCACTGCTTAGTGCGGCAGAGGAGGGGCTTGGAGTTACCTTCGTCTCACGATGGGCAGTCCGAAATTATCTTGCATTAGGCACGTTGAAACTAGCGCATGTCCAAGGATTCCGGGTCTCGAAGATGTTTTCGATTGCTTATCCTGCAGGTCCTGAACCTACAGGCAATAGTGCCGCATTTCGGTCGTTTCTCCTCCAGGCGGCGATGGCACGGACGCCGAGCATTATCGGCATATCCCATCGAAAATGAGTCGTCGCCAATAGTTGACTCGGTGAGATTTGGAACAAATATCTCGTGATCGAGAGGTATCGGCTTTCATTTAAGGCTTGAACTACTCGTCCGTGTCGCTTCAAGGATCTGAATGCCATCGACGCTGCCGATGACGACGCGGCTTGCCATGCCCAGGAAAAGACCATGCTCAACCACGCCAACAGTCTGCTTGAGGGCGGCAGCGGCCTGCTCCGGGGTGAGGCCTGACTTCGGCAGGTCGCAGTGCAGGATGTAGTGCTGGCCGTCGGTGATGTAGGGCCTGCCGTCGTCGTTGACGCGAAGCTCGGGAGCGAAGCCGTGGTCGCGAAGACGCGCGGCTGTTGTTTCCCATCCGAAGGGGACGACTTCAACCGGCAGGAGAAAGACTGAACCCAGCGTCTTGACCAGCTTGCGCGGGTCGACGGCGATAAGCAGTTTGCTGCTGGCGGTGGCGACGATCTTCTCGCGCAGCAGCGCACCTCCGTGGCCTTTGATCAGGTGCAGCGTGCCTTCTTCGACCTCGTCGGCGCCATCGATGGTGAGGTCGAGATGCGGCTGGTGGGCGAAGTCGGTCATGGGAATGCCGAGGCTGACCGCCTCGCTGTGGGACGCCTCCGATGTGGCAATGGCGGTGATGCGCAGGCCGGCGGAGACCCGGCGGCCTACCTCTTCAATGACCAGCGCCGAGGTCGAGCCGGTACCCAGGCCGACGGCCATGCCGTCTTCGACCTGAGATGCGGCCCACTCCGCTGCTTTACGCTTGGCTGCTTCCGCCGGGTCGGGATGATCGAGAGTAGTCATGCTCCAAGGTGATATCACGCCGGAGATGAAAGTTCCAGTCGCACGATTCTTGCGGCTGCGACGATTCACTGTCGAGGACATGGACCGGCTTAATGGTGATGCCCGCCTCCGCCATGTCCACCGGAATGGCCGCCTGAGTGCCCTCCGCTGGAATGCGAGCCGAAGCTCTTTCCGCTGCTGAAGCCTTTTGGTGCGTGGCTGCCGCCATAGAGATTTTCGGAGGAGTGGCCACCGCCGAAGAGATGGAATCCGCCAGAGTGCGCTGGCTTACTGGAGTATCCGCTAAAGCCATTGCCGGCAAACATACCATTAGAGTGTTGCGCGAAATCGTTATGCGCGACGCCCGAGTTGGGTGCTCGATATGTCTGCATCGAGCCGCCTAAGGCCGGGGTAGACCTGCCTGCGTAGTTCTCCGCAGGTCTGCCCTGGAAGCTCGATCCATATCGATAGCTTGACCCATAACCGGGATAGCTTGAACGGGCATACTCCTGCGGTCTGCTAATGATCGGCTGGGTGCGGTTGTAGGGCTCCTGGGTTGGCCGGGCGTACCCAGAACCGGGAGTCTGATAGCCGCGGCTGTAGGTTGCGGGCTGGCGGTTCTCTCCGTATCCGTATGCATATCTTTCCGGCTGGCGGACGAATCCCGATCCATATCGCGATCCAAAGGTTGAATTGTACCCACCTCGTCCATAGCTGGCAGGTGCAAAGCCGTTTGGGCGGCCAGCCGAGCCAGAAAAGGCGCGCATTCGCCCCGGGGGTAAGTGCCAATCAGAGACTGTACGGCTGTTCGAATAGTAGTTTGATTGATGGAAGAGAACGGACTGGGTCAACCAGTTCAGGCCCCAGGTTAACCAGCCCCAGGGTGTGTGGCTGAAGGCTGACATCGCGATCCCCAGTCCCCACTGTATCGGCGACGAGCCGAAGAATGATCCCAACGCTCCAAGTAGCGAAAAGCCGGGATAGGGCGAGACGGGCTGCCCGTAGACGGCCCACGGGTTATAGGCAGGCACATATACCACCTGTGGGTTCGCTGGATACAGAGCGATGTTGCCCTGATAGTAGCCAACTGTTTGCTGGGGATTGCTTTGCAGGTTTCCCGCTGCCTGTGCGCGCTGGCGCATTACCTGCACTGCCTGCATGACGTCCTGCGGCTGATTGAAGTAGGCGTTTCCCAAAGCTGTGGTCCATTGCAGGTTCTGGTCCATTTGCGCCAGGGCCTGCGGAAACGCAGTCAGTGCCTTCAGGCTCGGGTCCCAGGACTGAATATTGGCCCCGGCTGCAATCTGATCGGGAGGTGCATTGCCCTGGGCCTGACGCCAACGGTCGGCCTCTACAACCTGCATGGGATAGGTCGATGCAGCCAGCACCATCGCGAGCAAGTTGTCTGGATACAATGCGATCGGCGCCACTAATTGTTCCAGTTGCTCCCCGTTGAGGGGCTGCATCTGGCCACTATTCTGCGGCTGGTAGGCATAGGGCTGCTGCTCGTAAGGCTGTGACGGGGGCCCGTAGGTTTCTGGTTGCGTATCCACAGGAGGTGGTGGTCCGGAATTCTGGGGCTGACTTGGCGCATATTGCGTGTCGTATGAGGGGCCGATTTGCGGGTATTGCTGCGCGAATATCTGTTCCTGGTTGAGCAGCACCAGAAGCAACATTAAGGTCAATGCCAACAGATATTTAGGCGCCGCCTTCTTGATTCTCAAATCGCTGAGGAAACGGAGCGGCGGGTAAAGAGGCCAGGCGGGGTGCGATGCTCGCAGGTGCAGGCGGGTGTTCATGTTTCCCCTCAGTGGAACGCGGGCGGCTTTGAGACCAGACCCTTGTCCCCAGAAGGCCAGCCGTAGGCTGCTTTCTGGCCAGCGGCTGATCCTAATGCGCTTTCGTCCTCGCCGGCGCGACCCTCGCCAGAGTAGGCGGTCCGCAGTCAAGGAGCGATTACCCTATCCTGAACCCCGAATTCCAGTGTTAGTTCTGGGGGTTTGTAGGATAAACGCCGCCGGTAGGGCGTTTTTCAATTTCATCGTCGTGTTCGGGCCTGTCGTCACCTCGCTGTAGCGTCCGGAAAAACGCTCGGTGTACGAAAACCCGCTTCGGACACGGTAGTCTGGTTTTAATGATCAAGTGCAAAGGAATCTTCGCGGCACTGGCAGCGATCGCTGTATCGACGGGGCAGGCCATTACGCATCATCCTGGTCCGTATATGCCGCTTTGCTCGCACATCACGCTCACGGCCAGCTACTTGGCCGAGGCCGAGCCGGGAAAGGGGCCGGGATTTTTATTTGTAATCAGCAACGATACGAATAAAGACATTCGTCTTGCCGAGCCTGTTCCGTCGAGTGTGCATTGGTACGCGCATGTCGATACAAAATGGTTGTGGCGCGCATCGAGCGGCTCGGGTGGAAGTTTCGTGGATGCCTACAACGAGAAAGGCGAGGTGTTTGCGTATCAGCCGAAAGATCCGCCGCCGCACCCGGAATACATGACAGTTACGGCGCATGCCTCGCATGAATGGACTGAGAGTGTGCAGGACCATCCTGCAATCGCATATCGTCCGAGCTGCGCCATCTGCAACTACCCCGGCGAGCACGAATATCGCGCTGTTTTTGCCTATGCGTATGTGCCGCATCCTCAGGAACATGCCGACGGCCTGCTTGCCTGTGGGCTGCGATCGGAGCCGGTGGTGATGCCCCCGCTCGTGACGTCACACTCCGCGTCGAAGTGATGGAAGAGGAGAAAAAAGTTTTGTGACAGGTCGCCTTTAACTCCCATTCCTGCGTCTATCTGCATTGGAAGCGCTCCTCCACACCACGGCGATGAGCGCAACCCAGCACGCCAGATGGTGTTCTGAATAGTGTTGGAGGAATTATCCACAATGCGAAAAACACTCTGTACGATAGCGCTCACTGGTCTGCTCGGGCTTGGAATGACGGCATTTGCGCAGGACCAATCAACCACCCCGCCGCCGATGCACGGACCGCACGGGCAGATGATGAACCCGGATAAGCAGCTTGAACATCTGACGAAGACTTTGAGTCTGACTTCGGATCAGCAGACCCAGATCAAGCCGATTCTTGAAAACCAGCAACAGCAGATGATGCAGCTTCATGAGGATCAATCGCTTTCGCGCGACGATAAGATGGCGAAGGCAAAGAGCCTGCACGCGGACACTACCAGCAAGATCGAGGCGGTGCTGACTCCTGACCAGAAGCAGAAATACGAAGCTATGCAGCAGCAAATGCAGGAGCGGATGCAGCAGAGAATGCAGGGTGGAGCAGGAACACCGCCGCCGGCACAGCCTCAGCAGTAATTTGTATCTGATTCGGTTACAAAAAGGCTGCCGGTTGCCGGCGGTCTTTTTGCTTAATGCTGCTTAATGCGATGGAGGATTGACGACCGTCGCGCCTGCCTGCTGCACAGCATCGGCGTGGAACTTCTGGTAGTCGTTGTCTGTAACGGCAATGTCGCCGCGCCAGCCGATGATGCCGATCGCGTGCGCAACGACATGGGCCTGGGCGCCGGTTGGGAGCCAGAGCTCGTTGTTAACGAGTTTCTGGTCGAAGGTGAAGGTGCTTCCCTTGCCGACGCTGAATAGTCCGAAGCCGAGATGGAAGTTATCGTCAAAGCGGGCGATCATGCGGCGGACCTGGCGATCGCTTTCGTCGATCCAGATGGTGCCGGATAGTTTCTTTGAAGCATTCTCGGCAATGCCATGTGTCTTCGCGTGCGGATCGCCGGTGAAGTCGAAGGCGATGACGCTGCGGCCATCCATCTGCTCTCGTCGCGGGTTCGACACCTTCATAATCTGGAGCAGGCGGCTCACGCTGACTTCGTTCTTGTCGAGCGATTGACCGGGGGGGCGTCTTCGAGGCCTTCTCTACCTCTTTCTCGACCCGCTCCTGTTCCTTCTTCTGTTCATCCGCAGTCAGCTCTTTGCCGTTCTTCTTCATCTTTCGGTTGATTTCGTGGCCGTTCACAAAGAAAACGTTGTTTTCTTCGCTCTCATTTTTCTTGATGCTTCCGTTCTTGTCGAGTTCATGGGTGACGATAACTTCGTGGTAGGTATAGTTTTCTCGCACCTGGTCCAGCTTGCGCTGGTGGTCCTCGACCTGCTTCATGAGAGTGGGAACGTCGGGCAGAGGCTGCAGCGTCGCCTGCGTGTAGCAGATCGCAGCCATGAAAACGGGGGCGGTCAGCAGAAGCCGGAGCTGCATAAACTGCCTGTCTTTACCTCTGGCCTTTCTTCCTGGATTATCTCAAGGTACGCTGGTACGGTTCGAGTTGTTCCTTGTTAAAAGATGTTCAGCGCTGAAAAAGAGAGGTAACAAAAAAGATATGCTGCGGCTTCTGGTGCGATGGGTTCTTGATGCGATTGCGTTGTTGATCGTTGCCTGGCTGGTGCCGGGCTTCAAGGTGGCGAACCTGCCGTCAGCGCTCATCGCTGTGATTGTGATTGGACTGCTAAACGTAACGCTTGGGTTGCTGCTGAAGTTGATCACGCTGCCCCTGGGAATTCTGACATTGGGCCTGTTTTTTCTGGTAATTAACGCCCTTATTCTGAAGCTTGCCAGCGGGGTTGTCCCGGGATTTTACGTGAATACTTTTGGGGCGGCGTTTATCGGTGCGGCCGTGCTGGCGCTCTTACACATGCTGTTCGAGGCATTGTCGAGCTAGGGCTGTTCAGGCTGCTTAGATTCAGGTACGGCGACACCTCTAGGTTTGTGCGAGTCACGGGAGACGGTAGCGCGGCCGCCGGTAGTCTTTCGCTCCGAACGGGAGCGCGCATGTTCCGGAGCGGGGACTGGTTGCGGCGCAATGCGTGCGCCTGACGCCGCACCGAGTCCGCTGCCTGGAGTGGACACGTGAACTGCGGTGGCAGGAAGAACGCGCTGGCGCGAATGCTGTACGCTGCCGACGACGATGGCGCAGCAGCCCAGCGCCGCGGCGGCCGATGCGAAAACGATCCGTTGCGACAGGAAGCCGCCAAATCTGACGGCAAAGTTTGTGTGCGGGTGCGAGGCTTCGCGATGCAGGCGCGCATGGATGCGGTGTTGGAGATTCGCCGGAGCCTGCGCCTGTGCGAAGAGGCGCAGCGCAGCATCGATCTGCCGGTCTGTGTCGTTCGCCGGGTTTGGATGCGCGTTCATCAGCTACTCCTCTGCTTCGTGAGCAGCTCAGAAAGTTCGCGGCGCGCGCGGAAGATGCGGGAGCGGATGGATGACTCTGTTGTCGAGCAGATGCTGGCGATCTCGGTAGTTGACAACTCTTCCAGCGCCGAGAGCAGAAGGGCCTGGCGCTCCTTTGCCGGTAGCTGATCGATGAGCGCGAGCACGCGCGCGTGTTCCTGCGAGGATATCACCTCGTCGTCGGCGCGGCGCTCGGCTGAGGGGAGCGTACGCACGAGATCGGCGATATCTTCGGTTTCAGGACGGGCCTTGCTGCGGCGCTTGCGATCGAGAGCCAGATTCCAGGCGATGCGGACGAGCCAGACGCGGGCGTCGCGAATTTCACTAAGCTTGTTCTGGTGCCTGAGGACGCGGAGGAATGTTTCCTGCACGATGTCTTCGGCTTCAGCGGCATTGCGCGTGACCGAGTAGGCGACACGATAGAGCGTCGTCGAATATTCGGCGACGAGCGCAGTGATGATTTCGCTCACATCTTCCCGGGTCTTCAAGACAGGTTGAGTGTAAAACCAGCTGGCGGCTTGTGCTTCGCAAGAAGTCATCTTCTACTGTGACTGACGGCTGACAAGCCTTTTGCGCTCATGAAAAAGCGGGCTACGCCATTGGAGATGACCATTGGCTTATCCTGCTATGCTGGCTGCGATTGCGATGCGACGCCAAGAGTGGTTTGAACTGCACGATCACCGGCTGTATCCCGGCTTTCTGCGCGACATGGTAACGGATGCGCTCGAAGCGATTTGGAACCAAACGAACAGCTATCGCGTGATTGCGCCGCGTTTGCGAGCGGCAATGGAGGAGGCCGGAACACATCACATCGTGGACCTCTGTTCGGGTGGAGGCGGACCGTGGATTCGGCTGCGGGAACAATTCGCGACGGCAGAGCGGTTTCCGGTCTATGTCTCGTTGACCGATAAGTACCCGAACGAACAGGCGTTGACGCGGTCAAGGGTTGAGGAGGGGATGGAATTCTATTCCGCTCCCGTGGACGCCACGGGGATTCCCGCGGACCTCGACGGCTTCCGCACGATCTTCTCTACGTTTCACCACTTCAATCCAGAGGCAGCGCGCGCGATTCTCAGCGACGCAGTGATGCGGCACCAGGGGATCGCGATTTTTGAGGCCGCGAAGCGCAGCCTCCGCACGATGTTGGCCACGGCGGTGGTGCCGCTGCTGTGCTGGCATGTGACTCCGCGTATGCGACCATTTCGCTGGTCGCGCATTTTGTGGACGTATCTGCTGCCGGTGGTTCCTTTTACTTTGTTTGCCGATGGAATTTTGTCGTGTCTGCGGGCGTATTCGCTTGAGGACTTGCGGGAATTAACAGATGGGTTGGGCGGCGACGAGTATCGGTGGGAGATTGGCGAGCAGGACAGCGGAAGCATCGAGATCACCTATCTGATCGGCAGGCCTCTTCAAGGTTTCAGCCCAGCCAAGCAGTTCATCTCTGCGGCATCGATCGGGAGATAACAAAGGCCCGCGAATGGCGGGCCTATTGTTCCTGGGGGAGAGCAACTTTACGGCTGCGGCTGCGGCTGGGCGGTTGGCCCCTGTAGCTTCTGAGCGGCGATCTGACCGGCTGCGGTGGTCTTGTCCTGGTCCTTGATCTCAGCGTAGAGGCGTTTTGCTTCAGCCGGTTTGGTGGTTTCATAAAGGCCGGCGAGTTGGATCTTTGCCATGCTGGCGGGCACAGTGAGCGTCGGCTTGGCGATGAGTTCCTGATACAACTGGATGGCTTGCGCGTCACGTCCCGTTTGATGATAGAGGCCAGCCAGCGCGAGCTTTGCAAGCGCGGCAACGCCACTGTCATGCGAATCGGCGGCCTTCTTCAGATCGTCTTCGCCAGCGGCTGTCTGGCCCATGTCGATCGCGGTCATTCCTGCGAGATAGCGGGAGTTTGCGCCTGCCTTGAACCAGCCGTAGCTGTTGGCTACTTCTTCGAAGAGCGGATGCGCGGCCTTCGCGCGGTCAGCTGCGGTGGCGTAGGTCTTGAGACCGGGTTCGGCGGGCTGCCCCGGCTGCGTTAGCGGCGTGTTGTAGATATCCATGGCCTGGCCGAAGAGGTTCGCGGCGCGCTCGGAGCGGTTGTTATAAGCGATGGCGCCAGCGAGGACGACGGCAATGACGGCGACTACGGCAATCGACGTCTTGAGGATGGCGGCGCGATGGGCATCCAGCCAGCCGATGCTGGATGCGGTCGCCTGAACGAAGCTGTCCTGCTTAAGCGCGTGACGGGTTTGTGTATCCACGAGTTTCCTTCAAGATCCTTTTACGGAAGGGGAACTTGGCAGGCAGGGAAATTGTGCTGTCTGCTTAGATACTTTAAGTCTAGCAGCGTGCGATTAGGCGGGTCAAACGCTGACCGGGCCACCTTATAACGCGAAAGGGCAGCCCTTAAAGCTGCCCTCTTTGCCGCAAGGGATGGATCGGTACTTACCAACCGCGTCCTGTGGTGTCTGTGTCCGGCGTGAAGGACACTCCGCGCAACGCTTCTGCGAAGCCGGCCTGGCGAAGCGTGAAGAATTTCTCGCTCGCCGCCCCCGTGGCGTTCGTGTTCTTCAGCTTGTCCGTGATGACGACGAGCCGGTTCGGATCGGCGCCAGTGTCGCCATTGCCGCTGATGGTGGAGGTGATGCCCCAGATGGTGACCGTGCCATCGTGATTTACGCGGCCAGTGATGTTGCGAAGGCCATCGGTGGCCGGAGCCCAGGGAAGGTTCGTGGCGGGGTTATTGCCTGTGGGATAACCTTGGATCTGATATGCGCTGCCGAGATCAAGTCCGTTCTGGAACGTGTAGGCGAGCGTCCAGGTCGTGCCGTTGAAGACCCACTTCTGAAGACCGGCAGTCGTTTGTGCGGCTGCGTGCGTGTAGAGATCGGTCCCGCCGGTGTAGCCATCACCCTCGTCGGCAACATAGAGCGTATTCGCATCGGCGAACCAGATGCCGAAGGGAAAAGCGGTGACAGTTGCGGATTTGTTCGGCGTAGAAGGAAATCCTGACAGGATGCACATATTGCTTGGCGGGCCGGCCGTTACGAGGGTTGACGGATCATAGGTCAGAGGCGATGTGGGAAGAGTGGCGGAACTGGAAGGGAGCCCCACTCCCTTCGGGCATGCCGAGCCTGTTGTGTCGAGGAAGTAGACCGTGTTGACTCCATTGCTGCCGCTGCCCTTGGTGTAATAGAGCACGTTGTTGAAGATGGTGAGGCCGCGGAAGTTGTCGTCCTTGCCCACCTTGTCGGCCTTTGCTCCCAGGAGCGTTACGGAGAAGCTGCCAACCGGGGTCGGCGTGCCGGGATTCTGCTCGGTTTCGGGCTCTTTCAGCGCATCGATGATCTGCGTGCCTGCTCCGAGGACAACGCCTGCGGGCTGCGGGTTGGCACCGTTTCCGGCGTTGCCTGCGGTGTAGATGAGGTTCTCGCCATCGTTGTTATAGAGGACGGCTGCGCGACCGTTGTTGCCGCTGTAGGCGTTGGTCTCCGTGAAGTGGAAGCGTCCGTATGCGTCGACTCGGGCTACGGCGCGGAAGGTGTTTTCACCGACCGGGTTGGTTGTGTCTACAGCGCCCGGCGTATTCGAGTTGGAGACGTCGATGGTGTCGATGGGCGAGACATAGCCCATGAAGGTGAGATAGCGGCGGTCCGTCGAAAGGTTAAGGGCGAGCTCGGACTTGGAGCTGAAGCTGGTAACGAGCTGATCGCGCTTGCTGGTAATGCCGCGCTGCGAGTTGTTCGGTACTTCGAGCGAATTGATGACCCAGCCTGAGGGTGTGATCTGGTCGAGATAGATCTTCGCGGTGATGCCGAAGCTGGCGTCGTAGATGTCGTTGTTCCAGACTTGCGGGTAAGAGCCGTTATAGGGAGCGCCAGTAGAAGCTCCGCATGCGCCCGTCGCCGGAGCGCAGTTCGGAGGCAGGACTGTTCCGACCTTTACGTTGTTCGGGTTGTTGTCATACACCGTGCGGCTGACAACCAGATTGCCGGGCAGGAATTGACGGTCGTGGTCGCGGTCGTGATCGCGATGGGAATCCTGCGCTTGAGATGGCAGGCCACCGGCAATGAAACCCAGGGAAAGTAATGCCGTGGCAGCAGCAACCATGCTACGCCTGCTCGTTTTTAGGGGCTTTGATGTCATGTGCTGTTCTCCTGAAATGAGCGGACACGATTGCAACCTGCCATGCCGCCAAGGCAGACGTTAACAGCGGGTTGTTAAAAATGAATTACTTAAGACAACCTTAAGGCGCGGCGAAGGGTCAATATTGCGGCGAGAAAACCTGCGCAAACTCATCGACTCTTCCCTTATCGCAAGGCTTCACTCGAACATCTAGGTGAAGGGGTGAGGAGAGCTATACTCCACTCGTATTTCTATGGGAAGGTTTTTTTGATCGGTCGTCCTCACGGAGGGGCACAGCAGGGCTTTCAGAATTTGCGTAGAGGCTGAGGCGCAAATTCTGAAAGCCCATCATCGCTCGGGCATAGCGATCGAAAGCATTCGCAGGACACCGTTGTGGTGCCCTGCATGGTTATGCCGCGCGGACGGGATCTTCGATCTGGCCGTTTTCGATCTTTTCCTGGCAATCGATGCAGTTTGGGGTCCACGGCACGGCTTCAAGGCGCTTAGCGCCGATGGGGTCGCCGCATTGCAGGCACTCTCCGTAGCTGCCTTCGCCGATCCGTTCAAGGGCAAGGCGAATTTGCGATAGCTGGGTATGCCCGTTGGTTCCCTGAGTGAACAGCAATTCTTTTTGATAAGAAGTTACTGCCTGGTCGGCGACGTCCTGGGTTTCGTCGGCGACGGTCTGGCGGCCTTGTTCGACGGCGGTCAGCATGCTGCGTTCCAATAAGGCCTGCTGCTCGCGCAGTTTTTCTTCAAGCTGCCGTGCGTTTTGGGGAGACAGGGTCACTTTACTTAAACTCCTTTATCGAAATCATCGTTCTCGTTCTTCCTGCGAGACAAGTATTGGACGCGGTTTGGGGAAGAAAAGATTTACGGACGAGTGGCATTCATTCACAATTTCGTGAGCATTTTTCGGGGCGCGCTTGATACGGCAGCGACTGCCGTATAGGCTTGAAGCAGCCATGTACGAAGATTTTCACGTGAATGATCGCTGGACCGGCGAAGATCTGCATTGCCGGTGGAAGGCAAATATCGTTGCCATCGCTACTCGACATGCTGATGCCGTGGATGTTCGCTATGAGGTGAACAAGAGACCCGTCTGGATTGCGATGCCTTGCCTGGCCTGGGTAGAACAGAAGAAACGGACCGGGCATGTAATCACAGATCAACTCGCTGCACAGATTGCGGGCCACTATCTGAAGCAGGCGATCGAGTCCGGCTATGACAATGGCCGTGAGATGTACACCATGACCATCGATGAGGTGCTGGAGCACCTCGACGTAGTGCTGCATGAGGCTGGACACACCAGCAAGCTTCCAACCTTGCCTGCCAACGACGACGCGCAGCCAGTTCCTTAAAGCAAGAAAGAGCGCAGCAGGAACAAGGGCTGCGGGAAGCAGCCCTTGTCTTGTGCCCGTAAATCCTCTTACGACCTAGTAGCGACCGCCACTGCGTGGTCTTCTAGAATCGCGGCCTCCGGCTTGTGCCTGATAGCAGCTTTTGCAGAAGACGGGACGGTCGCCGCGCGGCTCGAAGGGTACTGTGGTCTGCTGGCCGCAGCCGGCGCAGATCACTGACGTTCCCTGCGTGGCGTTCGATCGATATCCGCCGCCACCGCCGCTACTGTAGCCGCCGCCACCACCGCCACCCTGGTGATCATTCTTCTTCGCCTGACGGCATGCCTTGCACCGCTTGGGCGCGGAATAACCCCGTTCGCGGAAAAATGCCTGATCCGCGGCCGTAAATGTGAATTCCTGTCCGCAATCGGTGCAGATGAGTTGCAGATCCCCAGTCATATAAGCTCCTTAGCTGTTTCGTTCCCGTCTGGAGAGTTCCTGCGCCTGATTCACATATCTACTCGGTACTGGAGGAGATAGACAGAAAGTCTGAGCAGCGGTTCGAGGGTAATGCTTATTATTGCACTTCCCGGGGACGCCGAATCATTAAATCGAAGTCAAGGTTTGCCGGATGCCCTCTTTATAGGGCGTTTTGGCCAGCTCGCCCAGCAGGTTTCTCAGGCGCGTGTCGTCCAGGATGACAGGTGTGGTCAGAAGATAATGCATTTCAACCAGTTCGCGCACCATGGGATTGAAGAGGCCGAAGATGCGCAGGATGGTCTTTCCTGCGACCGTATATTTCGGTTTGCGCCCGGCCTGGGCGAAGATTTCGTCGGCCATGGTCCGGATTGAGGTGACACCGGCGCCACCCAGATTCCACGCTTTCCCCCAGGCTCCCGGTTCAGTGATGAGCCGCACGATGGTCGCACCTGCGTCGGGTATGTAGACGAATTCGTGGGGCGTATCAAGCGGGCCGACGAGTTGGGCGCGCTTGCCTGTTTTGGCGGCTTGAAAAGCGCTCCAGAGAAAGCTTTTGTCGACTCCGGGGCCGTAGAAGTCGGGTAGCCGCAGGATGGCGGTTTGAATCCTTCCTGTATCGTGCGCGGCGAGCACGAGATCTTCTTGCTCCTTGCGCATGCGGCCTTTGAAGGTGTGCTGCTGACGCGGGTGATCTTCGCCCACGCGGTCGGTCTGTGGTTTGCCGTAGGGATAGACGGTGCCGATGAGTAGAAGCTTCTTCACACCTGCGGAGATGGCTCCGTCGATCGTCTTCTTCATCAACTGCGGATGCAGTTCGAATTGCCAATAATTGACGCCAACCATGTAGATGGCGGTGTCGATGCCTGCAAGTGCCCGGCGAATGGACTCGGGCGCATCCGGATTCCATATGGCGATGGTGGCGAGCGGGTCGCTGCCGAAGGTTGCGCGGAGCGAAGATTCTGATCTACCGATAACGCGATAAGGTTTGCCCTTGGCACTAAGAGACGCCGCAAGAGCCTTGCCGAGACTGCCTGCCGCCCCTATAAGAGCGATGGATTCCATAAAAATCTCCTGTCGTGAACAGCATTTCTAAAATGAACATTGTTCATATACAAAATGATGTTCGATAATGACCTAGGGAGTCAAGAAAATTATGGGTGTTTCGGAAAGGCGCTTCCGAGAGAAGGAGACGCTGCGCAAGCAAATTCTGGATGCGGCACGCAAGATTGTTGTAGCCGAAGGGTTTGACGCGCTTACCATCCGCCGGGTAGCCGATGCGGTGGAATATGCTCCGGGCACGCTTTACCTCTATTTTGAGAATCGAGATGCCATTGCGCGTGATTTGTGCGTGGGGGTATATCTGGCGATGCATGATGCGCTCTCTCCCATTGCGAAAATCAAAGACCCGAAGAAAAGGCTGCACACGTTCATTCACAAATATGTTGACTTCGCGCTGGGTGATCCGGAGATGTACCGGCTGGCCCTGATGTCGGACCCGAAATTCAGTGATGTGCTCTTGCGCGATGGCCCGATAGAAAGCGCAGATGGGCCGGGACAAAGGACATTTGCGCTCATAGTGAAAGCGATTGCCGAGCTGCGGCAGAAGGAAGCTGGGGCTGTTGCTCTGGCGGAGACGGTGTGGATGGCCGTGCATGGCCTGGTGAGTTTGAAGATCGTTTGCCATGCCTATCCGGTGACTCCGGTCGATGAGCTTGCGGATACGCTTGCCGATACGTTGTTGTCAGGCATGTTACAAGACAGAGTGCGCCGATAAGGCTTTGCCATCTTATGGCGCCGGATGGCACAATAAACGGTTTGCCCAAGGAGCATATTTATGGGAGCTGCCACGACGGCAACTGACCTCCGAACCCTGATTGAAGGCCCTCACATCCACCGGAATCTGTCCACCCCGCAACTGGTCGAGACAGCCATTGCCCGCGGCGAAGGCAGACTGGCTGCGAATGGCGCGTTGGTGGGATACACGGGCGCGCGTACCGGGCGGTCTCCGAAAGACAAGTTCACGGTCGAAGATGACGAGACGCGCAGCCGCGTGGACTGGGGCAAAGTGAACCAGCGCTTCGATCCGGCAAAGTTTGAGGCGCTGCTCGATCGCGTGGTGAAGCACATGGCCGAGCGCGATCTGTATGTGATGGACCTCTATGCAGGGGCCGATACGGCCTACCGTTTGCCGATCACGATCATTGCTGAATATGCCTGGCACGCGCTTTTTGTGAAGCAGCTTTTTGTGCGTCCGCAATTGGCAGAGTTGGGTCGGCATGTAGCGGAGTTCACAGTGATCGCGTCGCCGGAGTTCGAAGCCGTTCCCGAGCGCGACGGGACCAAGTCGGGAACGTTCATTCTCGCTGACTTTACCCGCAAAATCATTCTTATCGGCGGCACAAAATACGCCGGCGAGATGAAGAAGTCGATCTTTGGCGTGATGAATTATCTGTTGCCTGGGAGAGATGTTTTCCCGATGCATTGCTCGGCCAACGTAGGCGCGAATGGAGAGACGGCGTTGTTCTTTGGCCTGTCGGGAACGGGCAAGACGACGCTCTCTGCCGACCCGCTGCGCCGGCTGATCGGCGATGACGAGCATGGCTGGAGCCCGGCGGGGGTCTTCAATTTCGAAGGCGGCTGCTATGCCAAGTGCGTCGATCTCTCAGAGGAAAAAGAGCCGCTGATTTATCACGCGATCCGCTTTGGATCGGTGCTCGAAAATGTCGTGATTGATCCGGTGACGGGCGTTCCCGATTATTCCGATATTCGCTACACGGAAAACACGCGCGCTGCCTATCCGATCGAGTTTATTGAGAATGCCGTCATTCCCGGCGTAGGGGGACATCCGAAGAACGTGCTCTTTCTGGCGGCTGATGCTTTTGGGGTTCTTCCACCCATTGCGAAGCTCACCCCTGAGCAGGCGATGTATCACTTCCTTTCCGGCTACACGGCGAAGCTTGCCGGAACGGAGGCCGGATTGGGCAGCGAGCCGGTGCCTGAATTTTCCGCGTGTTTTGGATCGCCGTTCCTGCCGCTTGCACCGAGAGTGTACGCGGAAATGCTCGGCCGCAGGTTGAAGGAACACGATGCACAGTGCTGGCTCGTGAATACAGGCTGGACGGGCGGTGCATTCGGCGTGGGAAAGCGTATGAGCCTGAAGCACACGCGGGCGATAGTGCATGCAGCGCTGGACGGACGGCTTGCCAAAGCTGAGTACGTCACCGAAGAAGCATTCGGGCTATCGATTCCTGCTTCATGTCCTGACGTACCGAGCGAGTTGCTGCATCCGCGAAATGCGTGGGCAGACAAACGCGCATATGACGCTCAGGCCGGGCTTCTTGCTGCGAAGTTCGAAGAGAACTTTGCCAAGTTCGACGCCCCGGAAAATGTGCGCGCTGCCGGTCCGAAGGCGCGCGCATAGACTGTGATGTTTGCCCGCAGGCTGCAAGTCGAAAGCGTGAATGCTGACGAAGAAGCGCGGCTTTGCCCGATCGCATGGATCAACAATTTCGCCATGCGCAACTTCACCAACGATGCCGTCTTCGACGACACGCTGCCCGTGGCCGATGGCGTGCTTGAGGTTTGGTTATCGCGTGCCGCTCGATCACCTGCGAGTGGCGATGGAAGACTGGTTCCGGCGCAAAGGCTATCTCAAACCTGATGACAAGCTGCGGATTATCCAGGTTCAGGACGGGTAGTACTCGAAATAAAGGACAGCCTCGAATGGACCGGGTTGGCCGTCCTTCATCCTGGGTTCGAAGACCAGGTCTCGCGCGTATTTACGGAAGGTTCCTTCCAGGTGCTTGTCATCGGAATCAACGACCGACTCCTTGGTGACACGTCCTTTTTCGTCCACGGACACCGCGATTTGAATATTTCCATAACGCGCCTGCGAGAGGTCCATCGGTTTGGATTTGACGATCTTGTACTGGCTTTGCGGGGCGGGCTGCGATGGGGTGTCGGGGATTTCCATGAAGTTGTCGGGGAACTCTTTGACGGCCTCGACGGTTCCGATTGCGTCGACTAGTAGTTTCTTGTCCTCGTAGATGCGGATTGTTGCCGGAAATGTATGCGAGCCGACCGGCAGCCACTGGTCATACATAGCGGTGCGATTGAACATTTGCACATAAGCAAAGAGGCGAATCATAGGGTTGAAGCAGATCGCTGTGCCGTTGTTGTCATTTGCGCACAGCAAGGGAGAGCCTTCGAGCTGTTCGCGATGCATTGTGCTGACGCTCTCGGGCTCCTGGCTGAAGCGGTTGACGGCTGCCTTTGGAAGGTCCATAACCCCTTCAAAATCGATAATCTTGAGCGGCATGTCACCGGTGTAGTGCAGCCAGTCAACGTGATCACGCAGGTTGCTGATCCTTGTCAGCTGGTAATTCTCTGCTTTGACTTCAGTTCGCTGAAACATGCCCGGGCTGCGATAGATGTCGTACGTCGCCGTGCTTTCGTGGCCGTCGCGGTCGTACATCTTCAGGTCGTAGTGAATGTGGTGGGCGATATCCGTCGGTGTGGCTGCGGCGAGAAGGGACTTGGCGTGCGCCATCTCACTCTCATAGTTCGTGTTCTGCATGACCTGGCTTTGAGCATGCACGAAGGCGAGCGCAAGCACGAGAATTGGAGCGAAGCGGCGCATCGGCGATATGGTAGCGTTCTACGCCAGTTCGGGCAACTAGTGCGTGAGGGACAAACAAGCCGATCTGGCTTACGCGAGGTGCGTTTGCTGCATCCCATCTACTGTTCGTCAATCTTTTAACACCGAGGTATGTCATGAAACTGGAAACCATGAAGGAGCTTTTGCTGGACGAACTGCAGGATCTTTATTCAGCCGAGACACAGATTACGAAGGCCTTACCGAAGATGGCCAAGACGGCATCCACTCCGGAGCTCAGGCAGGCATTTGAGAGCCATCTGCAGGAGACGGAAGGACATGTGCAGCGTCTGGAAAAGATATTCAAGCATTTGCAGGAGAGCACAAAGGGCAAGACCTGCGAGGGCATGAAGGGTCTCCTCAAAGAGGGCGAGGAACGTATCAAGGAGGGCGGCGATGTTGACGTTGTGGATGCCGGACTCATTGCTGCGGCTCAACGTGTCGAGCACTATGAGATCGCCGCCTATGGCTCAGCCCGCACCTACGCGGAGTTGCTGAAAGAAAACGAGGTGGCGAAGCTGCTGGACCAGACGCTCAATGAAGAGAAGTCTGCCGATCAGAAGCTCACCAAGATTTCGAAATCGGTAAACATGAAAGCCGCTGCATGATTCTGTGCACGGCAAAGTTACAAATACGCGCCCGGATTTGTTTCGCACGATGACCCCGGCGATCCAACCGTTCGCTCCATAAGAGCCATCGAAGCAAGTCGAGAAAGTGAGGTGGATGGCATGTTCCTGATTCTGGCGCTGATTCTGGTCTTAGCGTGGATTGGCGGATTTGTAGTGTTTCACACCGCGGGATTTCTCATTCACTTGCTGCTGATCTTCGCGGTGATTTCGATCATTCTGCATTTTGTGCGGGGTTCGGCAGCAAAAGCATGAAAGGCGCCGTTGAAAGCGGCGCCTTATTTATTCGTTGTAATGCAAGAGACTGAAGACGTCGTAGTCCTTGAACTTTTCCCGGCCCTTCAGGAAGTCAAGTTCCACGGCAAATCCAAGTCCGGCAATGCGTCCGCCCAGTTGCTGGACCAGCTTCACCGTCGCTTCCATCGTGCCCCCGGTGGCGAGCAGGTCATCGACGATCACTACGTTCTGGCCCGGATCGATGGAATCAAGGTGGAGCTCCAGAGAATCCGTCCCATATTCCAGGTCATAGGTGACGCGGGCTACAGGAGCGGGTAGCTTGCGCGGCTTGCGGACGGGGACGAAGCCGGCATTGAGGCGATAGGCGAGGGCTGGGCCGAAGATGAAGCCGCGCGCCTCGATGCCGAGCACGAGGTCGATGTCTTTGCCGATGTAGTGCGCGGCTAAAGCGTCGATGAGCTGCGCGAAGCCGATTTTGTCTTTGAGCAGGGTGGTGATGTCGTAGAAGAGGATCCCCGGCTTAGGGAAGTCGGGGACGGTGCGGACGAGCGACTTCAGCGGCTCGCAATCTAGTTCAAGACTCATAGCTGGCCTTACCAGGCTCCTTCAATCTGAAATGGTCCAAGGTCATTGTCTTCCGAGTCGTCGAGGTGGTGCTCGATAACGTGGTCGACGCGGCTGCCTCGCGATCCGCGGCCGAGCGCGAGACGCAGGGCGGCAAGGTCGTCCGGTTCGCCGGCGGCGACGACTTCGACGTGGCCGTCCTCGGTGTTACGCACCCAGCCGCGCAGGCCCAGCGCTCCGGCTTCGCTGTGGACATACCAGCGGAAGCCGACGCCCTGCACGCGGCCTTGGATGAGGTAGTGACGAACCATATCCTGTGAACCGAAGACAAGTGTTGCAGATGCGCGCCGCGGGTGCAAGGTGACGCCAAGACCCCAGGGGGACCAAGTCTTTGAAAATAAACGTCTCGCATAAATATCGCGCTAAATTCCAGATATGGCTGCGCTTACAGGCAAAGTATTGAAGTCCGGTTCGTTATGGGATTGCGTGGGTGCGTCGGTGCCCGTGGCTACTTTGATCCCTGCTTATATTTTACCGGATTTCGCGTAATTGTACGCCAGTACTTGTTGCAACGATTAAATTATTTTTGCTCAAAGGTCATGATGTGGGTCGCATCCGTGTTAACGATGGGGGCGAAGCCGAGGCGTTCGTAGAGGCAGGCTGCGCTCGCGTTTTCCGCGCGGAGGCGTACACAGCGAAAGTGCTGCCGGGCTTCCGTGACGAGGGCGGCGACGAGCGCTCTTCCAATGCCCCGGTTCCGCCATGCCTGTCGTACGTACACCCGCCTGATTCGGCCAACTTCGGGGTCGGCCGCAAACGGATCACAGTTCAAGCCGCCGACGGCGATTATCTGCCCTTGATCAAAGTGGCCGCAGAGTATTTCTCCCGGAGCATCGAAGCGGTTCTCGCCGCTGTTCCAATCCTCCAACAACGTTTCGATGAAGTTGTATCCTTCGTCGAGCGCCTCGATCTGCAACTGCTCGATTCCGGGGACGGGCAGCTCGATTTTTCGGATCGAGGTCATTCAGTGCCGGATTGCCCATGCGAGCCCGTCCGGCTCTGGGCCGACATCGATGTGGCCGGTGACTTCGAGTGTCTTCAGGTCGATTACTGCGACGTAGTTATCCGGGGAGCAGGCGACGTAGGCGCGGGCGCTGTCCGGTTGCATGAGGATGCCGGCGGCGCCGTGTCCGACCTTGATTCTCTTCACTTCTTTCCGCGTGGCGGCATCGTAGACCGGCACCTCCGGCTGACGCAGACTCGATATGAAGACGAGCTTTCCGTCAGGGGTGAACTTGAGGCGGTTGGCGCCCTGCATGTTGGCGGAGATCGTTTGCGTTACCGTCTTACTGGCGCGATCGATGATCGAGATGGTGCCGTCCTGGGAATTGGCTACCCAGATCTCGCTGCCGAAGGGGGAGACATCGAACCCTTCCGAGCCTTGGCCGACGGAAACGACGGTCTCGCTCCAATCGCCTCCGGGGGGTCCCGGCGGAGGTCCTGGCGGCGGCCCTCCCGGACCTGCAGGCATCGGTGGCGGCGGTCCTCCGGGAGCTGCTCCTTTGACCTTCTCGATGATGCTCACGGTTGCCGAACTGACGTTCGTCGTAAAAATGGATTGCAGGTCGGGCGAGACGAAGATCATGTGCGTGCGGTTCTGGCCGGTTCCCAGAATCCAGTCCACCTTATTCGTTGCCGGGTCGTAGCGGCCGATCGCTTTTGCCGCTTCGGCGGTGAACCACACTTTGCCATCGACAAAGGTGAGGCCATGTGGGCCGCGCAGGGGGCCGAGGTCGATTGCGGGAAGCGCCTGCTGGTGGACAAGATCGATGACTGCAAGCGTGTTATACGCCCCACCGCCATAGTTCGAGGCGTATGCTGTGCTTCCGTCGGTGGATGCGATGACTTCATGCGGGTCGTTGCCAACCGGGACGCGCGCGAGTACCTGAAGGCTGGAGGGGTCGATGATGGCCAGTGTGTGAGCTCGTTTGGAGAGGGCCAGCAATGATTGCTGGGGCGTGCTCTGAGCGCGGACCGGCAGCGCGAAACACGCGCTGATGCAGAGGAGGGCGAGAGCGAGCCTGGTTTTCATCAGGGCAGAATCTTACTATCAAGCGGATGCTGTTCCCAGTGCTTTTCGCACGACAGCCTTCATTGTGCCAGGATACGGCTCTTAAATTCGGTTTACACTGGCAACGTTCAGATGCTGTGCCGGAGGCGGATTCGTGGCGGAGATTGTAGCGGGTGAGGGTGGTCTGCAAAAGGTGCGAGTGAGCACCTCTGCGGCGGAGGCCGACATTTACTTACACGGCGCGCAGGTGACGTCGTGGCGTCCGGCGGGCGCCGAAGAGGTGATCTTCTTAAGCAAGCAATCACGCTTTGAAGATGGGAAGGCAATACGCGGCGGTATTCCTATCTGCTTTCCGTGGTTTCGTGCCAAGGCCGACAACGCGCAGGCTCCAGCGCATGGATTTGTGCGGACAAAGGCGTGGCAGGTTGATTCGCTGGAGCAGGAGCAGGATTCGGCTGTCGTGACGATGTCGACTGAGAGCGATGACGGAACTCGGCGCTGGTGGCCGCATGAGTTTCGTCTGGTGCACCGCATTACCGTTGGCGCGGAGTTGAAACTGGAATTGATTGCGATGAACACCGGCTCGACTGCATTTCACTTCGAAGAAGCCTTGCATACGTACCACCGTGTTGCAGACGCTGAGAAAGTTCGCGTGTCGGGTCTGGATGGAGTGACTTTTCTGGACAATGTGGATGCGAACCGGGAGAAGGTGCAGGGCGGCGATGTCATCCTGACGCAGCCAACCGACAACGCTTACCTGAATACGGAGAGCGCGCTGGAACTGGTCGATCCGATGATGCATCGGCGGATTCAAATCGCGAAGGCGAATTCGCGCTCTACCGTTGTCTGGAATCCGTGGGAAAGCGGGGCCAGGGCCTTGGCGGATTTAGGGGACGATGAGTGGCGGCAGTTCACGTGCGTGGAGGCAAGCAATATTGTGAGTTGCGGTGTAACTCTTGCTCCGGGAGAGCAGCACACGATTACCGCGAAGATCAGCGTCGGTGCTTAGTGTCATCGTCAACGGGTGAAAATTCCGGCAAGCCGCACCCGATTTTGGGACACTGCGTACAATCATGCATATGAAGATCTCAGCACGAAATCAACTGCGAGGCGTGGTAGAAGCGATTGTTCTTGGGGTGGTCACGGCGAAGGTGAGCGTTCGCGTGGGCGACAACCTGATAGAAAGTGTGATCACTCGCCAAAGCGTGGAAGACATGAACATCAAAGTAGGAAGCGAGGTCACTGCTGTCATCAAGTCAACCGAAATTATGCTCATGGTGGACTGACTTTGCCTTGTAACAACCCGGCCATTCAAGTCTCATCCCAGTCCTGGCAACCTGCCAATCTCTTCTCAGAGAGCCGGGAGCGGTCATCTTCGTCGTCGGTGAAGTATTAAGGTAGAGTCACTGGGAGGTGTAACCAATGACTTTATACGTGAAGAAAATCGCATACTCGGTCTGCCTTGTATTTCAGGTTTTTTGGGGTGTAAGGGTCTGGGCGACCGATCCCACGCTTACGGTCAAGGTGATCAGCGAGGCAGGCGCGCAACAGGTCCTTATCGCCGCCGAACATGAAGCCGAAAGGCTTCAGGCCCCATGCGCCATTGCTGTTGTCGACAGGAGCGGTACCCTTGTCGCTTTCCTGAAAATGGACGGAGTCCGTCCCGGTAGTCCGGATCTTGCGATCGGCAAGGCCCGAACCTCTGCGTTACTGCAACGGCCAAGTGCAGAGACGGAGAACAATGTCGATAATGGCCGCTTAGCCTTTGTTACGGCAGGAGTGATGACACTGAGAGGCGGTGTACCACTGATGGCGGGCCAGGAAGTTGTAGGAGCCGTTGGAATAGCCGGCCTGAACAAGGACAACGACGTGACCATAGCGCAGGCAGCAGCCGCAGCGTTTGCGTCTATGTCGGACGCACATCCACCCGCACACTAGCTCTTCAGCCAGAATGCTGGTGAGATTGACATCTTCGCCTGCCTTCTAAATATTAAGTGACCTCAAGCGTCGCACCTCTCTTCTTCATGAAGAAAGCTCGTATTTCGGGCGCATCAGGAGGGCATTGATGCGCCTGAAATTTACTCTCTCTTCTGACAACTTTCAGCGAACTCAAGGAGGTGCGCGATGAAAGCTATAAGGACATTGGACAATCACCCGCTGCGAGACCTCGCATCGCAGTCGGAGGAGAAAAGGAGCTATCGATGACTTCACGTACTTTCTTGATTACGGGCGCGAGCAAAGGCATCGGCCTCGCAATCTCAGAACGTCTCTCGCGACAAGGCCACAATGTTGTGGGAATTGCCCGCCAGGTGAAAGATGTGCGATTTCCCGGACAACTGGTATCGGCTGATCTCGGCAACGATGCGGAAACGGATTCGGTAATCGCTGATCTGGTACAGAAGTGTGCCTTTGATGGTGTGGTCAATAACGTTGGCATGGTGAATGGTGCACCTGTCGGTCGCATAGCGATCGCTTCGCTGGATGAAGTGATGCGGGTCAACCTTCATTCAGCGGTGAGAATCGTTCAGGCAATCCTGCCGAATATGCTCGCGAAGAAATGGGGCCGCATCGTAAACATCTCCAGCCTCACAGTGCTCGGGGCCATCGAGCGCACGTCCTATGCGGCGGCCAAGGCAGCACTCATCAGCTTCGCGCGGAGCTGGGCGCTGGAGCTGGCGAAGACCGGCATCACTGCGAATGTCGTGGCTCCCGGCCCTACAGAAACAGAACTCTTTCGCCAGAACAATCCCCCTGGCAGCGACGGGGAGCGGCGCTATCTCTCCAATGTTCCGATGGGTCGGTTCGGCAAACCCGACGAGATCGCAGCTGCGATCGAATTCCTTCTTTCGGAAGATGCAAGCTTCATCACGGGGCAAACATTGTTTGTCGATGGCGGAGCGTCGATTGGCAAGGCAATGTTCTGAGCGCTCACTTCGTGTGTTCCGTTGATATCGGCGTTGCATTCCGGCACTTCTCAGCATGGCTGATTCGCAATCCATCTTCCAGCTGATGCGAGCGAACGGCTCGTGCCAAGTTCACGAAACCGTGGTGCTTGAGCCTTCCTTAAATCGGCGGTTGGCACGCCTGATTCGTTCTGAATCGGAAACGGCGGGATCGTACTTCCCGGTAATCGAACAATCGGGATCGTCCTCCGTTCGATCTACTTGCTTCTCCACGTCGTCTGACAACGGATCTGCCACTGCTGTCCATCCTCCCTCTGCGATAAATGAGCATAAAACCATTGTTGCTGTGCGAGGGGTGAATCGCCAGCCAGGCAACGCCGACATAAAAGGTTGTCCCCTCTCAAAGTATCATCGACTTCTCGACGACATTCTGCAGTTCGCGGATATTGCCCGGCCGTGAATATGCCTGCAGCATTTCCATCGTTGCCTGGTCAATACTACGAATTTTCTTACCCAGCTCTACTGAAGGACAGCACATCACATCGATCATCACTGGCGATGCTGCCCGGTAATTTGCTGCTCAAGAGGGGCCAGTCGACTAGATGCGATTGACATTAGCGGTTCTATTCGATCGAAGTGGTATAGTTTGATTGTTCCCGGATGGGCCTGGGAACTTTCCGTCTGCGATTTTGGATAGTCGACTCCCGGTTGCAGCTTGCTCTAAACAATAGTCGATGGGGATTATCCAAACTGCGTGCAGATTGTGCCCGGTAGTGGTAGAGGTTCGATCGCTGACAGTTCCAGGGCGATAATCTTCAACGTTTCCAAAATCTCGATGAGGCTAAGAATGTCACTCACCAGTGGCCGTTTGCCAGTAGCGGTGCTTTACCTGCTGGGCTTCTGCTGTTTCTCTGCAGTGGCGCAGGTGTCAGCGAATTTTTCTGGACGAGTTACCGATCCTACCGGAGCGGCTGTACCGGGCGCGTCAGTTACGGCAAACGATCTCGACACTGGAGTCTCACGAGCCAGCCTTACAAATCAAGCCGGAGAGTATGAACTGTTTGAGCTTCCCATTGGACGGTACGAGGTCCACGCCAGGAAAGACGGCTTTGCAGAGGGAGTGCGTAGCGGCATCGTCCTGGTTGTGGGTCAGGACGCCACTGCGGATCTGACCCTGCAGGTGGGAGAAGTGAAACAACAGGTCACCGTTGTTGAGAATGTTCCCGTCGTGAACCTAACGACGCAGGACATTTCAGGACTGGTCGGCGAGCGTCAGGTGAAAGAACTCCCGCTGAACGGGCGCAGCTACGACCTGCTCCTCACCCTCAACCCAGGCATCGTAAATTTCACATCGCAAAAAACCGGAGGCATCGGAGTTTCGAACTCGACCACGGGAAACAACTTCGCAGTTTCAGGGAACCGCCCGCAACAAAATCTGTTTTTGCTGAATGGCGTCGAGTTCACTGGCGCTGCGGAAAACAACATGCAGCCAGGAGGTCCGAGTCAGCAGTTGCTCGGTGTGGAGGCGGTACGGGAATTCAATGTGCTGCGCGACTCTTACGGCGCCGAATACGGCAAACGTCCCGGCGCACAGGTGATCATCGCCACGCAGTCAGGAACGAACCAGTTGCACGGTTCCGTGTATGAATTTCTGCGCAACAACGCTCTCGATGCTCCGAATTACTTTGACCAGGGGTCCGCTCCGCCTTTTCAACGTAATCAGTTCGGGGCCTCGCTGGGAGCGCCTCTGAAGAAGGACAAGACCTTCGTGTTTACGAACTACGAAGGCTATCGCCAGAACCTGCACCAGACGTCGGTTGCATTCGTGCCCGATCTGGCTTCGCGTGCAGCCGCGGTCCCCAGCGTGCAACCGCTACTGGGCCTGTGGCCTACGCCCCCGGCCGGCGCTCCCGACTTCAACGGAATCGCCGAGGTCTTCAGCAGTCCATTGCAAACCATCCGAGAAGATTTTGGAACTGTCAGGGCCGACCAGACTTTCTCGTTGAAGGACCAGTTCTCCGCTGTTTACACCATCGACGATGGCGGTGACGTTACGGCAACCACTGCCAATCCGTACAGTTCCGACATCCTGAATCTGCGGGAACAGGTCCTCAGTCTGGAAGAGACGCATATTTTTTCGCCCACGCTTCTCAACGTGGCTCGCCTCGGGTTTTCGCGCGCCGGTTACTTCTTCACTGGCGAACCCACGCCCGGCACTCCCGCGGTCAACGTTCCCGGCTTCATCGCAGGACGCCAGGTGGGTGCCGTAGTGGTAGGGGGCAGCGCGGCTTCCAATCCGCAGGCACAAATTGGCCTGGCCGGAAGCAACAACGGGAGCAACCTGCCGATCAAGCGGAATCTGTTCACGTACGAAGATCGTGCGACCCTGTCACGCGGCATGCACCAGGTGAGTTTCGGCGCATGGTTCCAACAATTTCAATCGAACGAAACCATCAACCTCAGCCAGTACGGACAGGCGACATTCGCCAGCCTTCAGACGTTTCTGACCGGAGTCACGAGCAGCTTCCTGTATAGTCCGGCGCCGACTGAGATGAACTGGCGATCGTTCTTTGGAGCGGTCTATGCGCAGGATGTTATCCGGATCAGCCCGAAGCTCACGGTCAGTCTGGGATTTCGCGGTGAATTCTCCACTGGCTGGAATGAGGCCCATGGTCGCGCGGCCAACTATACGTTCACGGATGGGGTTATCTCCAGCCAGCCGCACATTGGAGACAACGCCTTTACTGTCAACAATGCAAAGTTCCTGCCGGAACCGCGAATCGGACTGGCATGGAGCCCGCGCCTCAACAAGACCGTTGTCCGCGCCGGCTTCGGCATTTACAACGAACTGCAGGACGCTCTCGGGTATCGCATGGACCAGAATGCACCCTTCAATCCAACCTACAGTATCGCCGCGTTGCCGGTGTCGCAGTTGCCTATCAACCCTGCCGCCCCAGTGCCGGCAAAGGCATTGCTCGTGCCCGGCGGGGTGCAGCCTAATCTGAAAATGCCGACACTGATCTCGTACTCTCTGAGAGTCGAACAGGAGATTACGCCGAATACATCCCTCACGATAGGTTACGTGGGTTCTCATGGCTACCATGAACTCATCGGCATCGATGCCAACACACCTGTCCCCACAATTTGCCCAGCTGCGCCCTGTCCAGCCGCGTATCCAGCTAATTTTCCCGGAGCGTTGGCAAATTCAGCTATCCCGGCAGGCTCCTTCTACATTCCCGTAGGAAGACCGAAGGCGAATCCAACGCTGGCGAATACGTGGACCTGGTTTTCGGCCGGTGACAGCTATTACAACGCGCTCCAGGTAGACGTGAACCATCGCTTCAGCCACGATCTTGCGTTGCGCGGTGTTTATACCTGGTCGAAGGCGTTGGACGATGGAGATTCGCTCAATGCAACAACAGCGGGGAACGCGCCCGGCCTCGTATCCAACCCTTACGACGTGAAAGCAGACTGGGGCCTTGCTACCTACGACGTGAGAAATATCGGTGTCATCAGCGCCGTCTACATGTTGCCCTTCGGGCGCGGCAAGGCTTTCGCCGATAGCTTTGGAGGATTTGCCAATGCTGCCGTTAGCGGATGGTCAGTGAACAGCATTGTTACCATCCAGTCCGGATTCCCCATTACTCCGCAACTGAGCTACAACCCGTCAAACAACGGCGACACTCGCAATCCGGTAAGGCCGTTCGCGAACCCGGATTTCCATGGTACTGCCAGCATCGGCAGCCCGTCTCAGTGGTTCAACCCCAGCGCGTTTCTGCCGCCCCCGCCCAACAGCGGATTTTACGGCAACCTTGGCAGAGATACCCTGATCGGCCCGGGGCTGGGCACCTGGGACTTCTCCACAATCAAAGACACAACCATTCGCGAGCGGCTGACGCTCCAGTTTCGGGCGGAGCTATTCAATTTACTCAACCGGGCCAATTTCAACACGCCAAACCTGATCGTCTTCACCCCCTCCGGACTCTCGGGAACAGCAGGCGCAATCTCCAGCACATCCACAACCTCGCGGCAGGTTCAGTTCGCGTTGAAACTTCTCTGGTAATTGGTTGCGCGCTATCATTACCGTCGGTTGATCTTGATCACCACTTGATCTGCATCACATTCCATGACGTCTTCAGTTGTCTCTGTTCACTCTCCTCGCAATCGCAGGAACAACAATCGCCTATTCTCAGGCCGTTCCTCCATGGAGTAAGGGAACAAGCAATCCGGCTGCTCAGAAAAGGGTATGAGTTCCATGTTGCCCGGAAGACCTCTGCCTCCGCTGCGTGTTCGCATTTCGACAACGTCCGCGTCAACCTTCTGACACCTACTCCACAACGAGAATGGAACGATCAGAGTTTTGAACGCAATCCCGTAGTCCAGTGCGGTTGCGGTGCGACACTGGTTTTGGCATGGCAAGTGCTCTGACAACGCCTAAACGGTGTGCCGCATGTCAGCCATTCAATCCAAACAATCCTCGGTTTTCCGGAGTTCAGTTCACCCAACCTGGACTGCAATCTTGCCTTGCGCGAAGGTTTGCGGCCGATTGCGCAGCGCCATGCAACATCGGTCTCATCGGTTGCAATATCGCACAAAGAACCGGTAATACGATCACCCTATTCCTGGGAAAGAGGCCCGAACAGATGGATGCGCTTACCCTTCATCGAATTCACTTCGCTTTCACGATCACGTATCACTATCTGTTCCCTCAACTTACCATTGGACTCGCGTTACTCATCGTTGTACTGAAGACGATGGCACTCCGGACCGATGATGAGCGCTACAACGTTGCCGCACGATTCTGGGCGCGCATCTTCTCCGTCAACTTCCTGATTGGAGTCGTTACCGGCATTCCAATGGAGTTTCAGTTCGGGACGAACTGGTCAGAGTTCGCGCGACGGACCGGCGGCGTCATCGGGCAGCCGTTGGCGATGGAAGGTGTATTTTCTTTTTTCCTGGAGTCCGCATTCCTCGGGCTTTTCCTTTTCGGTGAAAAGCGCCTGTCCAAGTTCGCCCATTGGGGAGCGGCATTGCTGGTCTGTCTCGGTTCCTGGATTTCTGGTTTCTTCATCATTGTTGCGGATGCGTGGATGCAGCACCCGGTGGCCTACCGCCTGCTTCCGAATGGTGTTTATGAAGTCTCCAGCTTTTGGGGGCTCATCATGAATCCATGGGCATGGCTGCAATACGCACACACTATGTCCGGAGCTGTTATTACGGGGGCTTTCGTCATGTCTGCGGTAGGCGCCCTCTATGTGCTGCAGAAACGCGAAGGTGACTACGGGCGTATCTTTCTAAAGCTGGGTGTGACCGCAGGGCTCGTTTCCTGCATTGCACAGATCTTTCCCACCGGGGACCTTCACGGGAAATACGTGGCCAGGCATCAGCCGGTTGCGATTGCCGGAATGGAAGGTCTCTTTCACTCGGAAAAGGGTGCTCCGATTGTTCTCATGGGCCAGCCAGACGTGGAAGCGCAGAGGATCGACAACCCTCTCGCGGTGAACAAGGTGCTGAGCTTTCTCATTTACGGCACCACGGCTGCCGAAGTGAATGGTCTCGATCAGTATCCGCGCGATCAGTGGCCCACTACGCTTCCACTGCTGTTCTACAGCTACCACATCATGGCTGGCCTCGGTACGTATTTTGCGGCACTGATGGTGATTGCGGCGTCTCTTCTTTGGCGAGGGAAACTTTACGAGGCTCGATGGGTGCTTTGGCCCATCCTGCTCAGCTTTCCTCTTCCCTATATCGCAAATACCGCCGGCTGGATGACGGCTGAGATCGGCCGGCAACCCTGGTTGGTGTACGGCCTGCTACGCACTTCTGAAGGATATTCGAAGCACATTGGCGCAGGTACGAGTCTTTTCAGCCTGCTCGGATTTTTGGGGTTATATACGGTGCTCTCCATTCTGTGGATCGTGCTGGTATATACGACGATTCAGAAAGGCCCTGTGCAATCCGGTCAATCAGTTTCGGGACGTTCGCTAACCACAGCATAGGAAGGCAAAAGATATGGGCACTCTTTGGTTCTGGATCGTTGCCATCATGCTCGCCGCCTACGTTGTACTGGACGGGTTCGACATTGGCGTGGGTATCGTGTTTCCCTTTGTTGCACGCACTGAGCAGGAACGGCAGCACGCACTGCGCGCTATAGGGCCTGTCTGGGACGGCAACGAGGTCTGGCTGCTGGCGGCAGGCGGGACTCTGTTTTTCGCCTTCCCGCTCCTCTACGCGTCCGCCTTCAGCGGCTTCTACATGCCACTAATGATCGTCTTATGGCTGCTCATTCTGCGGGGTCTCAGCGTCGAGCTCAGAATGCACGTCAACGAACCGCTGTGGCACAGCTTCTTCGACGGCCTCTTTTTTCTCTCAAGTTCCATGCTCGCGATCTTCTTCGGAGCCGCACTCGCGAACGTCATCCGTGGCGTGCCGCTCGGCCAGGACAACTACTTCTATCTTCCCCTGTGGACCAACTGGCGCACGGGACCCAACCCCGGCATTCTCGACTGGTACACCGTAATCGGCGGTGCCATGGCACTGCTGGCGCTTTCCCTCCACGGCGCTCTGTATCTGTCCCTGAAGACGGAAGGCGATCTGGAGCGCCGCAGCCGCGCCTGGGCTCGGCGCTTGTGGCCGGTGGTGGTTCTGGCAACGGTTGTGGCGGTCCCGGCAACGGTTCTGGCGCGCCCCGATTCATTGCACAATTATCATGCCTATCCTGCCGCTTATATTGCGCCAATTGTGGTGGTGCTTAGTCTCGCGGCAATTTGGATGACACTTCGTAACAGGTCCGAACTCGGAGCGTTTCTCGCTTCCTGCGTTTACCTGGCAGGGATGCTTTGCGGCGCGGCCGCCGGGCTTTTTCCGGTCTTGCTGCCATCGACGAATCCAGGTGGGGAAAGCATCACAGTCGCCAATGCTCTCGCCGGTCCACACTCGATTCGCGTGGGGCTGGCATGGTGGATCTTCGGCACCATGCTAGCGCTCCTTTACTTCGGGATCGCGTATTGGCTCTTCCGGGGAAAGGTGTCGCAGCACGCCGATTCGTACTCGCACTGACAGTGAGAGCGAGTTCGCAAATGACAGTTCATTCAATTCCGGGAGCAACTGTCCCGAGGGTTCGAGTGCCAAGAGCCGCTGAAGCTCATCTGATCGGCTCGATCCTTTAATTTGGAAGATCAGCCAATCTGTAAGATCAGCTCCGTTGCCGTGCCCGGTTCCTTTCTCTTTCAACTGGGCATCGCGGTTGTCAATGTTTCCCTTTCAACCATGATCCGAGATCGCTGGCTTGCACTCTCACGCCGACGTAGAACTGCCCGAAGAGCGCGTAGATTGCGCTCACTTCATCGAACCGCATCTCGTAAATCAGTTTCTTGAAGACCAGAGGATCATCTGCGAACAGATCAACGCCCCACTCCCAATCGTCGAAGCCGATCGACCCCGTGATGATCTGGCGGACGGAATCCGCGTAACGGCGGCCG
>Ga0207057_1037_pt1 | contig 37431 bp, 32 predicted proteins | sample Alteio_BWMinCont_33_FD_153265 | JGI IMG/M metagenome (GOLD analysis project Ga0207057, IMG submission 153265) | Enriched cells from forest soil in Barre Woods Harvard Forest LTER site, Petersham, Massachusetts, United States -... | ecosystem: Environmental > Terrestrial > Soil > Temperate forest >... | reverse complement strand
TCTGGCCCGGGAATTGAAGGACGTTTTCCTGCGTATCCTTTTGCAGATTGCCACGAATGAAGAGTCTGTGGTTTTCGACGGGCAGGTAATCGAGCTTCAGAATCGATGTGTTGAGCGATCCCGGATACGGAGATGAGAAGGTGTAGGAGCCGAGGTTCAGGCCGTCCCCCAGCGCAGAGCCGTTGGCCGCGGGGTACTGGTTGAAGTATGCCAGCGCATTCGGGTTGACTCCCGGACCGAGTGGGCAGGTGCCGTTCGCGGTGCAGTTGGGATCCATGAGTGCGATCTGCGATGGCGACAGCGTGACTACATTGCCGTTGTTCAAGTACTTTACTTCTCCGCTTTGAACCGAGGCGGTCGGCACGGTGCGGGTGACCTGTTTGTTTTCCGCCGTTCTCTGGCCTTCATAGTTTCCGAAGAAGAAGAGTTTATCTTTCTTGATCGGTCCGCCTAATGCGCCGCCGAAGGTATTGCGGATCAGCTTGCCGGGAACGTTCGGGTATCCCTGAGAAACCTGCGCCTCTTTGTTGAACCAGTCGTTCGCCACTGTGAAGGTATTGCGGTTGTATTCGTACACCGCGCCGTGAAACTCATTGGTTCCGGACTTGGTGACCATGCTGACTTGCCCGCCGGAGGAGCGACCGGCATCAGCGTTGGCATTGGTGGTGGTCACGCGAAATTCCTGCACCGAGTCAAGCGTTGAGCGCAGCACTCCAGTAAATGCGTAGCCTTCTGTCTGGTCGTTGTCATCGAGGCCGTCGAGGGTGACGTTTGTCTGGTCGGACCGCGCTCCCGCGACGGAGCCTGTGCGGCTGTCGCTCTGCTTGTCTGCGCCTCGGCCTAAGTACAAGACGCCGGGTTGAACACTGAGCAGGTCGGGCACATTTCTTCCCTCGCTGGGAAGCGCTTCGATGGTGGCATTCGTAAACGAATTGCCGATGGTTGCATCGGAGTTATTGAGCGTCTGCGTCTGCGCGCTTACGTCCACGGTGGTAGTTTCTGCCTGCACGGAAAGCTGGAAATTCACCGTTGCAGGTTGATTGACGAGAAGCTCGGCGCGCTTGTTCTGGCTTCCGAATCCACCAGCAGATGCAACGATGAGATAGGTTCCGGGAACGAGTTGCTGAAACTGGAATTCTCCCTGACTTCCGGCTACCTGTGTCCGCTTTGTTCCGTTCGCCTGGTTTGTTAGCTCAATCTGCGCCCCGGGGACTACTGCGCCGCTCTGGTCGGTGACGGTTCCGCGAACGGACGTAAGCGAAGTCTGCGCCCACACGGTTCCACACAGAGTGCCGCAAAGAATCACCGCCTTCCACAACAAACGCATAACTGCCTCCGAAAGGTATGTCTTAAAGGAAGCAACAACGAGCGCCTTTTTTCATTGCAGCCTGCTTATCGCCGGGCTGCCTCGCGCTCTTTCATTTGCCAGCTAGTTTGCGACTCTCTCTCCCCGTACAGAGCACCTAAGTCGCGGATGGTACGGGAACTGTGACGAAGGGCGACAATTACGTGATGAACCGAGGTTTCATCCGCTCGAAGAAGGACTATCTTGTTTATGAGTTGGTGATCTCATCCAAAAAAATCTGTACTTAGCTGGATTTGTGATGGATGGGACGTCGGAGGGACAAGCGGCCCGATGGTTGCGGCCGCGCTTAATGGATCTGGGGTGAGTGCCACAAAAGCCGGCCTGAAGATGGGTGACGATATTCTCGCTCGCTTGTCTATCACGGCTAGCTGAGGAGGCCCTCATGATCGCTCAAAGGTTATTTCTTCGTATGAGCGTGTGCACGCTCATCATGCTAAGTTGCCTGATCGCCAACCCCACCCTCTCGCAATCGAATGCACTGATGGCTGTAGACAATGCGCCACCAAAAACTGCGGAAGGAAATCTCAAACAGGAATTGCAACTTGCGGGAGACTACATGGCGGGACGCGGCGTTCCCCGCGATCTCGCGCAATCGGCCTACTGGTACCGCAAGGCGGCCGATCAGGGACTTCCGGCTGCACAGGTGCAGCTGGGATATTTCTACCTTGCGGGGCTGGGAGTGGAACGCGACCCGGCGCAGGCTGCGAAATGGTTTGAGCGCGCCGCAGCCTCCGGGTCCGGCGAAGGAAAGCTGAATGTGGCGGTGATGTGTCTGCGAGGCCAGGGCATCGCGCGTGATCCGCACCTCGGCTTCGAGATGATACAGGAGCTTGCCGATAAACAATTTCCAAGAGCGGAAGATTACCTCGGCATTCTGTACCTGCTTGGAGTGGGTACGGAGAAAAATCCGGTGAAGGCGGAAAAGTGGTTCGAGCGGGCGGCGAACCATCACAGCCCTGAGGGTGAGTATTCGATGGGAACGCTGTATTCAGTAGCCGCGGGGCACTCGCATGACTTTCTCAAAGCCGCAGATTATCTGCGCCGTTCCGCGAACAGCGGATATGTGTCAGCGATGCATTCCCTGGGACTCGTTCTGGTCAATCATCCTGAGGTGAACCAGCAATCGGGCGAGGCACTGCACTGGCTCCAGACGGCCGCTGAGGGCGGCGCCTATCGTTCCTCTATCATTCTGGGCATCCTGGCGCGCGATGGCAGGGGCGTTCCGAAGGACGAGCTGGCCTCGTATCAGTGGTTCACGATCGCGGTGAAGCAGGGTGGTCCCGCAGCCGAGAAGCTGCTTGCGAACGATCTGTCAGCAGCTCGCAAGGCTTTGGCTGCGGACCAGCAGAGTCAGGCAGAAAAGGCTGCACTGGCGTGGGTGGACGCCCATCCTCATGAGGATATTTATCTTCACGGCGATGTGCTTAACCTTGCGTACTTTCCTCTGAACGAGGTGTATGCTACCGGACAAGATACGCAACAGACAGACAAGGGGGCGACCAGAAACTGAAGGATCAAGAAGAAAAGACAAAACCGGGGCGACCGTGGTTCCTGCATCCGGCGGTATTTCTTTCCGCGTGGATTCTGCTTGGGGTACTTTTTGCGCTTCAAGAATATATAGCAGTGCGAACGTGGCGGCATCAGATCAGTTATGTGAAACTCCTGGTCCCGTGGTGCCTGTATTTCTTCTTGTGGGGCATCTTCTGCCAGATTATGTGGTGGAAGTTTCATCCGTTTATCCGGCGTGCCTCTACAAGATCGATTCTGCTCTGGATCGTTCCTCTGAGTATCGTTGTGAGTGTTCTGCAGGAAGCGATCTGGGTAGCATGTCAACCGCAGATCCCAATCGGAATGCACGACAAGAGCTATTGGCACCGACTTCAGTTCTTTCTCGATTCGGAATTACTCGACAACCTGGTCATTTTCTGGTTTACGTTCTGTCTGTTTCGCGCAATTCTCATCTACCAGAGTTTTCGTGAACGGCAGATTGCTACTGCCCAGTTGGAAACGCAACTGACCCAGGCGCAATTGCGCGCTCTCCGGATGCAGCTCAATCCGCACTTTCTGTTCAACACGATGAACAGCGTTTCCAGCCTGATGCGGACCGATATGGAGGCCGCCGACCAGGTGCTAGAACAATTGAGCAGCATGCTGCGTATCACTCTCGACCGTGGGGAGCAGCAGCTGATTCCGCTGACCGAAGAAGTGGACTTCATCCAGCTTTATCTGGCAATTCAGAAGACGCGGTTCCGCGGAACCGTGCATCACTATGTCGCGATAGAACCGGAGGCGCTGGACGCCCTGGTTCCCACCATGATTTTGCAGCCCATCGTCGAGAACGCCTATGTTCACGGCGTAGCTAAAACAGCCGGAGAGGCGTTTATCGGCATCGAAGGGCAAACGCACGAGGGACAGTTGAGGATTTGTGTTCGTAATTCTGGCAAGGGACTGGCGCTACGAAGCGCTGCTGAAACCGCCAAAGAGCGGGTTGGCGTGGCAAATGTAAGATCGCGTCTGCAGCTGCACTATGGCAATGCTCATTGCTTTGAGCTGAAGGAAGATGCAGATGGAGAAGTTCAAGCAATACTCCTGCTGCCCCTTCAATACCCTGCCCGTCTAACGGACAAATCTCTGGAGTACGCGTATGACAATCCAGGCGATCATCGCTGACGATGAAGTGCTCGCGCGGCAGAAGCTGCGCCATTTACTGGAGGATGAAAGGGACGTAGAAATTGTCGGGGAAGGGGCTACGGCCCAAGAAACCATTGAGCTGGCGCACCTGACTGATCCTGACGTGATCCTTCTGGATATTCAGATGCCGGGAATGGATGGATTCGATGTGGTTTCGGCGCTTTCCTCAGGAAAACCGGCCACGTACCCGCGGATTATCTTTACGACAGCTTTCGATCAGTATGCTCTCAAGGCATTCGAGATCAACGCTGTCGATTACCTGCTGAAACCCTTCACCCGAGAGCGCCTGCAACAGGCGATGCAGCGAGTGCGCGAACAGCTCGCGCTGCAGAACGACGGAATAAAGCCTTCGAAGCGAACCGATGAACCTTACACAACCCGGATCGTGTTCAAGTCTCGCGGGCGCATACTTTTTCTTCCAATCTCCGACATTCGCTGGATTGGAGCGGAGGAGAACTATGTGCGGATCTGTACGGAGCGAGAGAACCACCTGCTGCGCGAGACGATGGCGAATTTCGAGGGCAGGCTGGACCCAAGATCATTCATCCGTGTGCATCGCTCGGCGATTGTGAATCTGCAATATATAAAAGAGATCCGAACGGATTCACTCGAAGGCGAGTCCTTTGTTCTGATGCAGGATGGGCAGAAGGTGCCCGTCAGCCGTGGGTATAAAGCGCGGATTACAGGGCTGCTGGCGCATTGATGTACTGCGCCGGACTTCGTCTCGCAGGGTCGATGCGACGAATTCCGATATAGTTTTCATTGTTTGAATGGCCGCGCTTCCATACACTGGCTGCCATGACAGTTCCCGCACGCACACTCGGCGCCCTGAAGTTGGAGGTGCGCGAATCACTGATTGCGCGCACCGTTCAACTTCCGGTCCAGCAGTTCATCCATACGCAGGGCGTCAGCGGCGCGTTTCTACTGGTGGCAGCTGTGATTGCCCTCATCTGGGCTAATTCGCCGTGGAGCGCGTCGTACTATCACCTCTGGCACATTGAGCTTAAGCTGTCGGGATTGATTTTGCCTTTCCACGCGTGGATCAATGACGCCATGATGGCGCTGTTCTTCTTTCTTGTGGGGATGGAGGTCAAGCAGGAAATTGTAAACGGCGAGCTGGCCGACATGCAGCGCGCCGCATTGCCTGTATTCGCGGGCGCCGGCGGCATGGTTTTTCCTGCATTGGTCTTCGTTTTGCTGAATCATGGACGGCCGGGAGCACACGGATGGGGTGTTCCCATGGCAACGGATATCGCCTTCTCTCTCGGCGTACTCGCCATGGTGAAAGGGATTCCCGCTGAATTGAAGGTATTTCTGCTGTCTCTGGCGATTGCGGATGACATTGGCGCGATTGCGGTGATCGCGTTCTTTTACACCGATACGGTGCACTTCGATCAGCTTTTTATCGGAGCGCTCCTACTGGCCTTGATTCTAATTTGCGGTCGTGTCGGGATTGACCGGCCGATTGTTTATGCAGTTCTCGGCTTCGCCTTCTGGCTTGCTGTCCTTCGCTCCGGACTTCATGCAACGATTGCCGGTGTGATTCTGGGCATGCTTGTGCCCGTCCGCTCACGCGTCTCGCTTGATACTTTTGGCGCGGTGTGCGGCGAGACTCTGGAGGAGTTTCGCAAAGCTTTTGCTTCCGGTGACAAATCGCTTGCTAATCGGCAACTCGGCGCGATGGAGTATCTGCTTGAGAACACTGAATCACCCGCCGACCGGCTGACGCGAAAGTTGCACGACTGGATTGCGTTTCTGGTTTTGCCGCTTTTCGCCCTTTCCAATGCCGGGGTCACGTTTTCGTTGGCGACATGGCGGTCGCTCTTACACAGTCCGGTTGCATGGGGCGTACTCCTCGGGCTTTTGGTAGGCAAACCTCTCGGCATCTTTGGCGCCTGCTGGATTGCCGTCAAGCTGAAGATTGCCCAGCTCCCAAGTGGGGTGAACTGGGGCCATATTGTAGGCGTGGGCGCGCTCGCTGGAATTGGGTTTACGGTTTCCCTCTTCATCAGCGCTCTCGCCTTCGATGATCCGGGCATGCTCGACGCAGCAAAAACGGCCGTGCTTTGCGCTTCTCTGCTCGCGGGAGTATTTGGATTTCTTGCCCTGCGCCGCGTCACCGGCCAACAGGTGCAGCCAGACTCTCAGATTTCGAAAGAGCCCAGCCATTAGCATGGTCAACATGCAGGATGAATCGTTCATGCAGGCAGGGCTTGACGAGGCGCGGCTGGCAGCAGCCGCAGGCGAGGTACCCATCGGCGCTGTTGTCGTAGTTCGAGGCGAGATCATTGCGCGCGGCCAGAATCGCGTTCTGCGCGACGTTGATCCGACGGCTCATGCCGAGATCGTGGCTATGCGGGCGGCTGCCCATGTGTTGGGCAACTATCGGCTGCTGGATTGTGAACTATATGTGACGTTGGAGCCTTGCGCGATGTGCTCCGGAGCGATGGTACATTCGCGGCTCGCTCGATTAATTTTCGGCGCTGCCGATCCAAAGGCTGGCGCGGTGGGGTCTGCGCTGGAGGTACTGAATCATCCCAGGCTGAATCACAAAATGGCGGTGACGGCAGGCGTTCTCTCTGAAGAGTGCGGCGCCATTCTCAAGGAATTTTTTCGCGCTCGACGCGAGTGATTGAGCTGTTACTCATGCGTGAGGTTGCGGATTGCCTCCGCTGCCTGCGGATATTGTTCCGTAAGCAGTTCCCGTTCGCCTGATTCGTAGTCAGCGTAGTCAAAGCCTGGGCTTACGGTGCATCCGAGCAACGCAAAGCTGCCGCCGGGAAGCAGGCGTGAGCCTTGCCAGACAAATTTCGGAACGTGCAGCTGGACGTGCATGCCTGCAGGGATGTCGCGACCGAGGATGACCGTTCGCTCGCTTCCGTCTGGCCAGAGTTGCAGCATCCCGACCGGATCGCCCAGGTAGAAGTGGAATATCTCATCGGAGGCGAGGCGGTGCAATTCGGAAAATGTATGCGGTTCGAGGAGGTAATAGATCGCGGTTCCGGCTGCGCGGTCGGCGGGATATCGCGCAGGCAATGCGGATATGGGAATTGTCTCTTCGGCACGCCAGGTCTGTATGAACCAGCCGCCTTCACATGGGTGCGGCTCGAGTCTCAGTAGCTTTTTCAATTCGTCGGCAGTCATCAGGCTCATGATACCGGGAACTCATGAGAACTCGCGGTGTCTATCGCAACAGGTGTCTCGCTCACCAACTCTCGATTGGTTTGGAGGCACCATGTTTGAAGACAGTCTTGTGGAGTCGGCCGGGCGCATTCGCACGCGCAGCAGGTACTTTGCGATCGGCTCGTTCGCTGTACAGTCGCTGCTGCTTGCAGCGCTGATGATCTATCCATTTCTGCACCCGGCTACGTTACCGAGGCAGGCTCTCACGATGTTGCTGACGGCACCGCCGCTTCCGTCATCTCCGGCAGACCTTCCGCAGCGCGCGGCAGCCGCGTCCATGCGGTCGCGGCCGATCCCGCTCGATGATCTGCTGGCTGCTCCAATCCGCATCCCGCATCATGTGGCGATGAATCCGGATTCCGGAGCAGCGCCGGCAGGCGTCGACGCCGGGCTGGCCAGAACAGTATCTGGCACAAATAGCGAGTTGTTCGATGCTCTCGGTCCGCCTTCTCGGCCGATCGTGAAGCCCGCGACTCCGAAAGGACCGGTGCCCGTTTCTTCCGGAGTCGCTACCGGGCAGCTGCTTACGCCGATCCAGCCGGTCTATCCCGCGATTGCGAGACAGGCTCGCATTCAGGGAACGGTGGTGGTGCAGGCCGTCATCTCGAAGAGCGGGACCATTGAGCAACTCCGCGTCATCAGCGGCCCGCCGATGCTGCAAGGCGCGGCAACCGAGGCGATTCAGCGGGCGCGATATCGGCCATTCATGCTGAATGGCGAACCGGTTGCCGTGGAAACAACAATCAATGTCGTCTTTACGTTGGGAGGTGGAGGCTGAGGCTCAGACCTTCATCGGATACCGGGCTGCCAAACGTATGTGCGGCCCGGTATGATATGCCGCATGCCGGTTTTGCTCTATACCGCGCCGTGGTGCCGCGATTGTCGGGAGGCCAAGCGCTTTCTCGAGAGACACAACATTGCTTACACGGAGATCGATATCGAAACGACTCCCGGTGCCGCTGAAGATGTAATTCGGCACGTGGGCAAGCGCGCCATTCCCCAGTTCGTGATCGATGGCAAGTGGGTGCAGCCGTACCGGCCGGGATGCGGCTTTCTTTACGCGGAGATGAGCGAGTTGTTCGGCGTCACTAGCTGAGAAGTCGGACTCATACTTCCCTTCAGCGTCCTTCTGTGCGCCCTATTCCGCGCGCAACGCCTGCATCGGTTCAATGGAGGCCGCGCGCCGCGCCGGCAAAAGAGCTGCCAGCGAAGCGACAATGCCAATCATCACAACTCCACCCAGATACACCAAAGGATCGGCGGGTGAGACCCCGAAGAGCTCTTCGCGCAGCGTGCGGCTCAACAGAAAGGCGAGCGGCAGCGTGACCAGAATTGTTCCGGCAGAAAGCACCAGCACCTCCCGCAGAATCAGCTTGGCAACTGTGAAACGCTGCGCGCCCAGCGCCATGCGGATGCCAATCTCGCGCGTCCGCTGCGCCGTCGAATATGCCAGCACGCCGTACAACCCGATCCCGGCTAGTAGCGCCGCAAGCACCCCAAATCCGGAAGCCAGCATGGCAACCATCCGCTCTGTGCTGATGGTGTCATCAATCTGGCTCTGCATCGTACGCAGATCATCTACGATCAGCTTCCCATCGATACGCTGCACGGCAGCGCGAATCGCGTTCGAAGTGGCCTCTGGTGTCTGCCACGTTCGTACGTAGTAGACCAGCTGCGTTGGCTTCTCCCCCTGCACAAATGGCCGGTACACGGTTGGCCGAATCTCATCGCGCACTGACTCGTGTTTCGTATCCCGCACGACGCCCACAATGGCCGTGTCCGTCACCGGACGCCGGCTGCGGCTCACATGGTGCCCAAGGGCATTGGCGGGCGATCCATAGTATTTGCGGGCAAACATTTCATTCACCACGGCCACCTTTTGTGCCCCGGAGACATCGGCTTTGGTGAAACCACGCCCGGCCAGCAGCGGAACTCCCATTGTCGAAAAATAATCCTGGCTCACCCACGGCACCTCGGCCTCTATCTCTTCGTCCGGTTTTGGTGTGTATCCGGCGATGTCCATACTGCCGTTGATCTCGTCCCCGGCTAATTCAGGATCGTTGGTAGCAGCCACGCCGCGCACCCCTGGCAGTGCTGAGATTGCATCCAGTAACCTCACCTCGACGGCTGCAACTGAATCCCCTTGATAACCCGCCATCTCCGGAGAGAGATCGAACTTAAGCAAATGGTCTGTCGCAAACCCGGCATCCACAGAATGCAGATTTTGAATCGTGCGCATAAAGAGTCCGGCGCCTACCAACAGAAGCAGGCTGAAGCCGATCTGCAGCGCTACACAACTCCTGCGAAATTTGAGCGATGCCGTCGAGCCGGTGCCGCTCTGCTCCTTGAGCGAATCGACGAGGTTCGGCTTCAGGAACTGCAGTGCTGGCGCAAGGCTGAACAGAATGCTGACGAGCAGCGTCGTCCCCAGCGCAAAGGCCAGAATATCCGGGTTGAGCGTAGCCGAAAAGGGCGCATCAGACATCGTTGTGGTGAGCCACGCAATTAACCCGCGCACCATCTGCGGCGCAATCAGAATCCCCAGCGCCGCACCACCCAGCCCAAGGAGCAGCCCTTCGGTCAGCAACTGGAGCACAACGTCACCCGTGCGCGCCCCCAGCGCATATCGCATCGAGAATTCGCGTCCGCGCCCCGCCGCGCGCACCAGCAGAAGGCTCGCCATGTTCACCGCCGCCATGGCGACCACCAGCAGCACCATCCCCATCAGGATTTTGAGCGGCATTTCCACGTTTTCGCGCATGGGCGAGAAGCCCTTCGCCGCGCCGGCAACACTCACATGCGATGTCGTTACAAATTTCTCCCGCGCACGCGCCGATTGATCATGAAAATCCTTGAATTCCATTGCCCGCAGCGAAGACCATAGCGGATTCAGTGCCGCTTCTGCCTGCTTCGTTGTTCTGCCAGCTGGTAAGCGCCCGATAATCTTGAGCCAGATCGAACGCCGGTCCGCGAGGTCGTTGTCCGGCGCGATTGTCTTCTGCATCGTCATCGGAATAAAGATGCGTGGCCGCTCTCCCCACACCGCGCTCTGAAAACCCGGCGCGATCACGCCGATGACGGTAAAGGCGGTTCCGTTCAGAGTGACAGTCTGCCCAACTATTGTGGGATCTTCGCTGAAGCGCCTCTTCCAGTAGTCGAAGCTCAGCACCGCAACCGGATTCGCTCCTGCCGCTGTTTCATCGCTGCTCGCAAACAGCCGCCCAACGGCCGGGCGTACGCCAAGCACGTCAAAATAATTTCCGCTTACGATCTCCGCCGGAACAGCCTCCGCGCTGTTGTGCCAGCTCACACCCGCAGAACCGACGGCAGTCGCAATCAGACCGTTAAAAGCAGAAGTTTTATCGCGCAAATCGCGATACATGGGATAGGAAAAATAAGGATGTGCGCCTTCGTGATCGCCGCCCTGCTCGTTGACGTGCCCGACGTTGTCTCCCGAAAACCGCAACAGCACCAGTTCCTGCGGATTTTTCACTGGCAGACTGCTCAGCAGCGCCTGGTCAAAGAGCGTGAAGATCGCCGTGCTCGCTCCGACTCCCAGCGCCAGTGTCAACACCGCAGTGATCGTAAATCCCGGCGACTTTCTCAGCTGCCGCAGGGCATAACGTAGATTGCCGAACGTGGATGACATGGCGCAAACACTCCCGCCCACTCACCAGCAAACCCTTTGCCAATCGTAAAGCCATCCCATTCGGCTCATTAGATAAGGCCTTCCGGCAAGGACCCTCATCCCTGCCGGACGTAGGCTGTCCGGAATCGCTCACAATCGTTCAGAAACGGACACCCGCTACACGCAACCGCTCAAGCCTCAAAATCCAATTCCAATGGCTCAATCAGCGGCATCAGCCAGGCCAGTAATTTTTGATGCACCGGATGCGGCCCATAAGCCTCAAAGCTGCTCTTATCCGCAAATTTCATCACCCCGCCAAACGAGTATCCCTGCCCGCGCGGCGATTCGTTCCGCCCCACATACGTCGCCAGCAGGCCAGGAATCTGCCCCTGCAAATTGCGAATCTCTGACGCAGCACCCTCAATCTGCTCGGCCGTTACATCCGGCTTCCAGCGAAAAACAAAGCAATGAATATACATACGCGTCATCTTAAAGCCTGCAGCTGTTACCCTAGGGTGAACCCAGTTAGAAAATTCATTTTTGTCCCGAATGAAGCAGCGGTAAAGGCGTGCCCGACCACATCGACTATCACAACTGGAAACCGAAGCATAACCCCTGGCTGGTTGCGCTCACGGTCACGCTGGCCACCTTCATGGAGGTCCTCGACACCTCTATCGCCAACGTGGCCCTGCCGCACATGGCCGGATCGCTCGGCGCCAGCCAGGAAGAAGCGACCTGGGTCCTGACCAGCTATTTGGTTTCGAGCGCCATCGTGCTGCCCATCTCCGGCTGGCTGGCCACGCGCTACGGACGCAAGCGCTTCTACATGACGTGCGTCGTCATGTTCACCGTCTGCTCGTTTTTGTGTGGCATAGCGCAGTCGCTGCCGATGCTCATCATCGCGCGCATTCTGCAAGGCGCCGGCGGAGGCGGCCTCGCCCCCAGCGAGCAGGCTATCCTCGCCGACACCTTCCCGGTGAGCAAGCGCGGCCAGGCCTTCGCTGTCTACGGAATGGCGGTCGTCGTCGCTCCCGCCATCGGCCCCACGCTCGGCGGCTGGATCACCGACAATTTCAACTGGCACTGGATCTTCTTCATCAACATCCCAATTGGGATTCTGTCGATCTTCCTGAGTCAGCGCATGGTCGAAGACCCGCCGTACTTGCAGGGGCAGCGGAAGAAAATCGGCAGGGTCGATACCATGGGCCTCGGCCTCATCACCATCGGCGTAGGCTGCCTTGAATTCGTCCTCGATAAAGGCCAGGAAAAAGACTGGTTTGGCGACATCAGGATCACGACCTTCTTCATTCTCGCCGTGTGTACTCTGGTGGCCTTCGTGATCTGGGAATGGAACCACGAAGATCCCGTCGTCGATCTCAAGCTGCTTAAGAATCGCAATTTCGGCACAGCAATCTTTCTGCAGTTCATCCTTGGGATGGTCCTCTTCGGATCAACGGTGCTCATTCCGCAGTTCCTGCAGGTCCTGATGGGCTACACCGCCGAGCGTGCCGGCATGGCGCTTTCACCTGCAGGTTTCCTGATGATGCTCATGATGCCGATTGCCGGCCGTCTAATCGGCAAGATGGACGCACGCCTGATGGTATCCATCGGCTACACAATTACCGCACTCGGCCTCTACAACCTCACGCGCCTCGATCTCGAAACAAGCTTCAGCAGCATCGTGCTCTGGCGCATGTTCCAGGTCAGCGGCCTCGCCTTCATCTTCATCCCCATCAGCACGCTGAACTACGTCGGCGTCCCATTCAACAAGAACAACCAGATCTCCAGCTTCTCCAATTTCGCGCGTAACCTGGGCGGCAGCGTCGGCACAGCCATGCTCACGACTTTCCTGCAACGCACGCAGCAGGTGCACCAGTCCACGCTCGGAGCCAACATCGTCGCCGGAAGCCAGCGCTACTCCGAATTCCTCGACACCACAAAGCAGTCCCTGATGCGTCTCGGCGAGGGCTCCGATCAGGCGTCACAAACGGCCATGGGCCACGCCTACCAAATGCTGCTGCAGCAGTCTTCCATGCTCAGCTACATGAACGCTTTCTGGTTGCTGAGCGTTATTATCGCCTGCCTCATTCCGCTGCCCTTCATCATGCGCAAGCCGCCAGCGATGAAGAAACCGGCGCAGGAAGCCATGAGCCACTAGAAGGCCGTCACAAGGCTGGGCTGCCCGTGAACTGGCGCAGACAGCCGTGGGCTTGCCCGGCCTCCGCTCTCCAGTCTGCCGACCGGCGCTGCTTCGGTTGGCGCCAGTTCTTCTCGATCACATTAGCGGTGTAGGCGATGATGAAGCCAAGCACAATCGCCAGCGGCCAGAGCGGATATGGAATGCGTGGGGAATCGGTCATCGTGGTCCTCAATCCCTCACTAATATCGCCTCAAATCGAGCCGAAGAATTCTCCAATTTTGTTGTGGCTGTTTACTCTCTCGATGACTCCGTCCCGTGCCTCAAGTCCGTTTACCCCGATACAACTCATTGCGCACATTCCCCGTCCGTGCCGTATCATCGTTTCCTGCTTCAAACTCGAAGCAGTAAGGCTCAATGGGCGGAGGAACCTGAATTGGGAAAAAGCATGGTCCCAAAGCGGTTGTTTTTCACCAAAGGAGTAGGCAAACACAAGGAACGTCTCACCTCCTTTGAATTGGCACTGCGCGACGCCGGCATCGCCGCGCAGAACCTGGTCCGCGTCTCATCCATCTTTCCACCGCAGGCCAAACTCATTCCTCGCAAAGATGGCTTGCAATACCTCTCTCCCGGCGAAGTCGTCTTCGCAGTGGTCGCTGAAAACTCCACCCGCGAACCGCACCGCCTCGTGGCTTCAAGCATCGGCGTCGCGATTCCCACCGACCGCAACATGTATGGCTATTTGAGCGAACACCACAGCTTCGGCGAAACCGAAGAGCAGGCCGGCGAATACGCCGAAGAGCTAGCCGCCGAAATGCTGGCCACCACGCTCGACGTCGACTTCGATCCAGACACAAGCTGGGATGAGAAGAAGGAAATCTACCGCATCTCGAACAAGATCGTCCGCACCGCCAACGTCACCCAGTCGGCTATCGGCGACAAGCGCGCTCTCTGGACGACGGTAATCGCAGCAGCAATTCTGATTTTTGAATAAAATTGACTATGAAGCGTATCTAATCTGTTGTGTGCGGCAGTAAGGCCGCGAGAAGAAATCGAGGGCGCGGGCCATTGGTGCCTGCGCCTTTTCTCTGTCTTGAAACAAACCTGATGTATAGGTGTTTGTTAACAGAGAAGAAAGAGAACTAACATGCCGTCCAGTCCCAACTATCGAATCGGTCTGGTGCAGATGTCCTGCAGCCCCGACCCCGACGCGAACCTCGACAAGGCCGCGGACCGCGTCCGCGAAGCCGCCCGCGAAGGCGCAAACGTTGTCTGCCTGCCGGAGCTCTTCCGCGCGCAGTACTTCTGCCAGCGCGAAGACATCGCTCTCTTCGATCTCGCCGAACCCATCCCCGGCCCCAGCACCGAGCGCCTGAGCGCGATTGCCCGCGAGGAAAAAGTCGTAGTCGTCGCTTCCCTCTTCGAGCGCCGCGCCGCCGGACTCTACCACAACACGGCCGCAGTCATTCAGCAGGACGGGACAATTGCCGGCCTGTACCGCAAGATGCACATTCCCGACGACCCGCTCTACTACGAGAAGTTCTACTTCACGCCCGGCGACCTCGGCTTCAAAGCCTTCGACACGGCAGTCGGAAAAATCGGCACGCTCGTCTGCTGGGACCAGTGGTATCCGGAAGGCGCGCGCATCACGGCGCTACAGGGCGCGAACGTCCTCTTCTATCCGACAGCCATCGGCTGGCATCCGGCAGAAAAAGAGGAATTCGGCACCGCGCAGTACGAGGCATGGCAGACGATCCAGCGGGCGCATGCGATTGCCAATGGCGTCTACGTGGGAGCGGTCAACCGCGTCGGACACGAGCAGGGCGACGTGCGCGGCAACCGCGTCGAAGGCCCGGGGCTTGAATTCTGGGGCGGCTCCTTTATCGCCGATCCTTTTGGCCGCATCATCGCGAAGGCAGCGCATGACAAGGAGGAAATCCTGATCGGCGAAGTCGACATCCGCGCGATGGAAGATGTGCGTCGCAACTGGCCCTTCCTGCGCGACCGCCGCATCGACGCATACTCGCCCATCGTGCACCGCTTCCTCGACGCAACCACGTTGGAGAAATAATGTTGTCATTCTGACGCTGAACGAAGTGAAGCGGAAGAATCTGCTTTTCCTAAGCAGGCGCACGAAAACGGGTGCCCCATACTTTCGCGCACTTTGCGAAAGTATGGGAAGCAATAACGCCAACTGGCCGGACAGTGAGCATTAAGTTAGAGGAATAGCAATGCAAGACATCCCCCGAGACCACAACTACCGCATGCCCGCCGAGTGGCATCCTCACACCGCCACCTGGATCGCCTGGCCCCACAACGCCACCGACTGGCCAGGAAAATTCGCGGCCATCCCCTGGGTCTACGCCGACATCGTCCGCCACCTCTCCCGCGTCGAAGATGTCCACATCCTCGTCAACGATGCAGCCGCCGCAAAACGCGCCGACGGAATCCTGAAGCGTGCGGGCGCGAAGATCTCTCGCGTCTATTTCCACCAGTGGCCCACCGACCGCGTCTGGACGCGCGACTCCGGCCCCATCTTCGTCAAAAACGAAACCTCCACCGCCATCACCAACTGGAAATTCAACGCCTGGGCCAAGTACGACAACTGGCAGCTCGACGACCAGGTCCCCGACCACGTCTCCAAGGAACTCCGCCTTCAACAGTGGCAACCAATGATCGGAGACCATCGCGTCGTCCTCGAAGGCGGGTCGATTGACGTGAACGGAGCCGACACGCTCATCACGACCGAAGAATGCCTGCTCAGCACGGTCCAGCAGCGCAACCCCGGCATCAGCCGCGAGCAGCTCGAAAAAGTCTTCCACGACTATCTCGGCATCGATCAGGTCCTGTGGATGAACCGCGGCATCGCCGGCGACGACACCCACGGCCACGTCGACGACATCACGCGCTTTGTCAGTGAGAACACTATCGTCACCGTCACCGAAGCCAACCGCGACGACGACAACCATCTTCCGCTGGCAGAAAACCTCGACCGTCTCAAGTCAGCCCGCAATCTGAAGGGCGAACCATTCAACATCGTCGAGCTGCCCATGCCGTCGCCGGTTGTTTTCGACGGCCAGCGCCTCCCGGCAAGTTACGGCAATTTCTACATCGCCAACGGCCTCGTCCTCGTCCCAACCTTCAACGACGCGAACGACCGCAAGGCGCTCGGCATTCTAGCCGATCTCTTTCCAGGACGAGAAGTCGTCGGCATTCACAGCGGAGACCTCATCTGGGGGCTCGGCGCGCTGCACTGCATGACGCAGCAGCAACCGATATAAACGCAGCGGTCAGGACTCTTTGTCCTGCCGCTCCCACTCCTTGTAAACAGCCCGTGCCTCCCGCGTGCCGATGTTAGAAAGAGCCAGCGCCGCCGCCCTGCGCACTTCGGATTCCTCCAACTCGTCGCGCACAACCGCAATCAACTCCGGCACCGCCGACGGGTCTTTCAATTCGCACAATCCGAAGGCGGCCCGCTTGCGCACATCCTCATTTTCATCCTTCAACGCAGCCAGCAGGTCAGGAACAGCAGCCCGATTGCCCAACTCCCCCAGGAAGCTCGCTGCTATCCCCCGCATCTCGGCATCTATGCCCTTCAGCAACTCCCGCATGTGCTGAAAAACAGCGTCGCCTCCTATCCGGTGCAACAGAGGTAGAACCGCACTTTTAATAGGCGCGTCTTCTAAAATCTCAAAAAGCTTCGACGTAAAGGAAGCATCGATCAGCCCAGCCAGCGCGTCTCGGGCGTACCAAGCCACTACGTTATCTTTGTCCTTCAACGCTTCCATCAGCGCCGGAACAGCACTCGCGTCCGACACTGCTTTCAACCCCTCAGCTGCCGCCTGGCGCACACCCACTTCGGAACTCTTCAGCCCCTCCACCTGAACAGCTACCACTTCGGGACCGCGATACTTCTGTAGAGCCTTCATCGCGGTCCAATCGGTGTGCTTATCTTTGAGCGCCTCCAGAATCCACGGCAACGCACGCGGCTCACCGGCCAGCGAGTTCACTGCTTGTATCCGCAGATCCGCCTCCGGACTCTGGAGCAACTCATGCAGCGCCTCCACAGCCTCATCCGTGCGCAAGTCTTTCAGCGCGCTCGCAAGGCAATAGCGCACATGAAAGCCTTGCCCCGGATCGCGCAGCAGCTTCACCAAACTCGGCGCCACGGCCTCGCCCAGCTCTACAAGCGTTCCCGTATTGATCGTGGTCCACCGCTTGTACCGGATCGCATCCAGAATCGCCGGCAGAGCGCGTAGGTCCTTCTGTTCAGCCAGGGCTTTCGCCGCCGTGTCCCGCACATCTGCCGAAGGATGCCGCACCGCCTCCGCCAGCACTTCTCGCGCTGCAACATCCTGAATCCCGGCCAGCATCGTAATGGCAGCCATCCGCTCTTCAGTGTTCTGGCTGTCCAATTCCCGCGCTGCCTTCTGAATGAACGGAGGAGCATCTCGAGGCGCCGCGATTGTAAATGGCCTCTCCGTATCGGCAAGCGCCTTCAACGATCGCGTCAGCGCATCCCACGGACGCAGCATGAAATTGCTAAAGTCCAGAGCTTGCAGATTCCTCAGACGCGGATGCAGCGCATCTGCACGAATCTTCAGCAGCAGTGGCAACACTGGAACTCCCGCGCCAACTGCAAATGCCCATTCGAAATTCACATACTCAGACGCCCGCGCCCTCTCCGAAAGGATCACGAGGACAGCCGCTGCGCCTTTGATCGCGCTTTCAATCTCCGCATGCCAGTTGTCGCCAGCCCGAAGATCGAGGTCCTTCCAGACGGAAATGCCCGACTGGTTCAGCTGATCTTCCAGCACATGCACAAAGTCGGCGTCTTCATGGCAATAAGAGATAAAAACATGTCTCATCGGATGACGAAGCCACCACCTTACTAGGCTTATGCCTTGGGCAACAGGTTGTCGCGATGCGAAAAGCAGAACTGGATGAAGGCATCCTCTTTCACAAACATGCGTACGGGAAATGGCAGCGCCTCGTGCGCCATCTTGAAGACAGTTCGCATCTGATCATCATTTTGCGCGGCCGCCAGCGCAGCAGGTCCTATCTTTTCCTGAAATACCTGTTGCACCTTGGGCCAGTTTTCCTCAATCTTTTGCTGCGCATTGGTGTCGAGCTTGTCCCGGAAGTTCATGGCAATTCCCTCCTGGAAAATTGTGCCAGTATGCGCAGGAATCGTATCAGAAACGCGATATAGCCCGATAAGCAATTTCTGCAACAGAGCCAATGCGTCAGACAGCGGCCACCACGCGAATGAGCGAAAATATCGTATAAAATCGTCGTATGGCGACTCTGCTGACTCCGCGTGAAGCCGCGCTGCGTCTTGGAATTTCGTATCCGACCATCAAGCAGTGGCTCTATCGCGGAAAGCTCAAGGCGGTGAAGACGCCGGGCGGCCACTATCGCATTCCCGAAGCCGAATTGGATAGTCTGCTGCATAAGGCAAAGAGTCCAGACACGCCAAAGCGTCAGATGATGCGCAGCCTGAGCGGGCGCAACCAACTGGTGGGACGCATTGTTGAAATCAAAATTGACGGCCTGCTGGCGCAGGTCAAGCTCTCGATCGGCGGACAGATCATCAACTCCATCATCACCGCTGAGGCTGCGCGCGAGATGCAGCTCCAGGTGGGAGAGACTGTCGCCGCATTGGTCAAGTCCACCGAGGTCATGGTGCTTCGTGTATAGGTTCCTTGCGCTTCTGCTCTTCGCTCCCCTCGCTGCGGCGCAGACGCTGCGGCTGGCAGCTGCAGCCGACCTGCAGCCGGTATTGCCTCCCATTTGTGCGGAATTTGAGAATCAGACGCACATTCACGTCGATGCGTCATATCAATCGTCCGCAACCCTGGCGACGCAGATTCAAAACGGGGGGCCTTTTGATCTCTTCATGGCTGCAGACCTCTCATTTCCGCAGCGTGTGATCTCTGAAGGTTTGGCAGATTCTGACAAACCTATCCCTTACGCGCGTGGCACCCTTGTCCTCTGGGCGCGCAACGATTCACCCTTCCATCATCTTTCCGTCGATACGCTCCGCGACCCGGCGCTGACGACTCTCGCAATCGCCAATCCAGAACATGCTCCCTATGGGCGCGCAGCTGAAGCCTCGCTCAAGAGCCTGGGGCTTTACGATCACCTCAAGCCGAAGTTTGTGGTCGCTGAGAATATTGCGCAGACGGCGCAATACGTGGACTCGGGCAATGCGCAGGCTGGTCTCATTTCTCTCACGTCTGCGTTCACGGAAAGATTGCAGGCCGATGGCCACTATATCGCTATGCCGCGCGATTCCTATCCGCCCATTCTGCAAGGCGCCGTCGTTCTCAAGAATTCTTCCAACCGAACGCAAGCACACCAACTCCTCGATTTCCTGTTGTCATCTCCTATCCAGAAAGAACTCGCGGCCCGCGGCCTTGAGCCTGCCAACAGCCCAGGGCATACAGATTGATGGACACACAGGCTCTCTGGCTTACGCTCAAACTGGCTGTCGTTACAACATTTCTCCTGTTATGTGCCACAGTTCCCCTTTGTCACTGGCTTGTATTTGGTAAAGCACGCTGGAAGAGTGTGATCGAAGCGGCTGCGTCCCTGCCCCTGCTCCTGCCGCCTACGGTCCTGGGTTTCTACCTGCTTGTCTTGCTTGGGCCGCGCACGGCACCAGGACGCTTCCTGATTCATCTCATCGGCCATCCCATAGCTTTTTCCTTCAGCGGTCTTGTCATCGGCTCAATGATCTACAGCCTGCCGTTCGCCGTGCAGCCAATTACCAGCGGTTTTTCCGGCATCGCCCCGGAGGTTCTCGACGCCGCGACACTTCTCGGCGCAAGTCGTCTGCGCATTCTCATCGATCTTCTGCTCCCACTGGCGCGCCGCTCGATCTTCACCGCCGCAGTGCTCTGCTTCACCCACACCATCGGCGAATTCGGTGTCGTGCTTATGATCGGCGGCGATATTCCCGGCGCCACGCGGACGCTTTCGATCGCCATGTACGACCAGGTACAGGACTTTCGCTACAGCGAGGCTAACCGCACAGCCATCCTTCTTCTCATCGTCTCTCTTCTGGCGCTCATCCTCGTCTATGGGCGGAGAAAGCAGCTGCGTCGTGCCTGACTCTGCATTTCTCACAGCGGACATGGAGCACCGCGTCGGCACATTCACCCTGCGCATCAACTTCAGTCTCACAACGCCGTGGACTGTGCTTTTTGGGCCATCCGGCGCGGGAAAGAGCACGATTCTTCGCATTCTTGGCGGCCTCCTCCAGCCGCAGAACGGAAGAATCACAATGCAGGATCACATTGTTCTGGACGTGAAGCAGGGCATATCCATTCCTGCAGGCAAACGGAAAATCGGCTACGTCACGCAGCAGCCGGCGCTCTTTCCGCACATGACAGTGCACCGCAATGTCGCCTTCGGACTTCACGCCCTTCCGCCGAAGGAACGAAGCCGGCGCGTCAGCGAAATGTTGCGTCTCTTCCGCGTTGACGGGCTTTCAGAGCGCATGCCCGGAGAGCTTTCCGGCGGCGAATATCAGCGCGTTGCGCTGGCTCGCGCGTTGGCTCCTGAACCGAGACTCCTGATGCTCGACGAGGCGTTCTCGGGACTCGATGCAGACTTGAAAGAGTCCATCCTGAGTGAATTGACCGTATGGCTGGCGGCGCGCGGAGTACCGGCCCTTTACGTCTCACACGATCTTGGCGAGGCCTACCAGACCGCTGCCAATGTGATCGTCATTGACAAAGGCGGAGTGGAAGTCCAAGGCCCGGTACAAGAGGTACTTGCCCCGCGTCGGGAGCGGCTCCTGCGTCAACTGGGAATCTTCAGCTAACCACCAGTCGGGGGCTTATTCGGTTGACGATTCAGCTTCTTTGCCTTCGCCCAACGTTTCCGCTGTGCGTCCACTATGTGTTTACGACCTTCGGCGCTAAGTGCCGAGCGTTTGGGTGCCGGGGGCTTGCCGTCGAAACCTGTATTCGTTAGTAGTGCTCTGACGTAGGTCAACTTTTCGATTTCATTATCGAGTTCTGTGAGTATCTGCTTTGTGTCCATAGTTCTCCGTCCAACAGGATAACTCGGCGTCATGTGCCAGTGGCACAATCAGGATTTCCTTGTGCCGGTAAAAATTTTCCCATCATCTGACGAACTTCAATGGTTAACCCGCTTGTTTTCCATCTCCAGCTTTGGCATTCGGGTTGCCCTTTAATCCATTCGGACGAAGTTAGGAGCGGAGAAGTATGCCTAAGCCATTAGTGACAATTGAGAAGTGGGGGGTCGTAGGAAGCGTCATCTCCCAGAGTTTTGAAGACCTACATCCGGGTAGCCACCTGATGGGCTATGTGTTCGGCCATGCACATCTCCACCATGCAAAGCTCGTCTACACTTCCGCCATTCTGAGCGTCGATCTCGGCCAAAGAATCGTTGAGACCATGAACACTACGTATCGACTCGGCGAGCCTAGCGACGAGTACAAGTCTTGGTTTGAGAAGCGGAGGGCGGCGGCTTGACAAGCTGCCACGGGACAACAAAAATTCAGTCCGTCAACATCATATTTACGGCATCATCGTTGGTGCTAAGGCGACTCGGGGGAGCACGCCTTATAGAACACAAAAATAGGACCCTTGGGGCGGCAAACCAAGGCTGCCCCGATTTTTTGTGTAGTGATCACGGCTTGATGCCGCGTTGCTGAGTACAGAGGCTTGTGCTAATTCCGTGGCTACTAAACCGCGTCACCAGCGTTTTGGAGCGTTTTAGCAGTATCCCAAAATCAATAAGCTACCTGCCTTAAACACCAGTGGTTAGTCTTCAACCGACCCACACCGGCTCCGGTTCCAGATGAATCGCGAACTTCTCCGCGACCTTAGCGATAATTGCATCTCTCAGCGTGGCAATGTCGCTCGCAGACGCGTGATCGCGGTTGATCAATGCCAGCGTGTGTTTGCTCGAAATTCCCGCCCTTCCCAGCACATATCCTTTGTGAAAGCCGGCCTGATCAAGCAGCCATGCCGCGGGAACCTTTACCTGCCCGCCTTCCGTCGGATAATGCGGCGCCTCTGCACCAACGACCGTCGCCGCGATCTGCCTAAAATGCTCCGATGAAATCACCGGATTCTTGAAAAAGCTGCCGGCACTCCGGCAATCCGGATCGCCCTGCACGATGAGCATTCCCTTTTGATGACGGATCTCCCGTACAGCCTTGCTGACCTCTGGCAGGGTTGGCGAGAAATTGGCATCCTGAAAGTATCGCTTTAAGTCTGCGTAGGAAACTAAAGCAGTCGCGGCATTTATAAAATCATACTCAACCCGGGTCACGATATACCGGCCCCGACGAGAAGTATTAAAAATACTACGGCGGTAGGCAAAGCCACATAGCGACGCACTCAGCTCCACAAAGCGCATCGTCTCCAGATCAAACACGCGCACGGTGCGAACCGTCTCAGCCACCTCCTGCCCATAAGCTCCGACGTTCTGGACGGGAGTTCCACCCACGCTTCCCGGAATGCCAGCAAGACATTCGATTCCGCCGCAGTCCTGATCCACGGCTCGGCTTACGAATGCGTCCCATTCCTCACCGGCTGCGACTGAAAATCGCGTCATAGGGCCGACTGCCTGCATCTCAATTCCCTTCAAGGCAATGTGCAAAACTACGCCAGGAAATCCGGCATCGCTGACCAGCAAATTGCTTCCACCGCCAAGCACAAAGAGCGGCGCATTCTGCTCACGGGCAAACCGAACCCCCTCCAGAACCTCGCCCTCCGACGAAGCGTCGATAAACCAGCGCGCTGGCCCGCCAATGCAAAAAGTTGTGTATGGAGCGAGGGGAACCTGTTCGAGAACCTGCATCTGCTTCAAGATATATCAGTGACTGTTTTCGGGATCGTTTCCAGATCGATTCTGGGCTGGCGCGAGTGCTATAGCCTTCGTACAATGGAGATGCCGGGCTTCGTCCAGGCTGGAGGAATAAAAGCAATGTACCCAGAAATTATGGTCATCCCCATGCGCGAGGAGTTGACCCGCGCAGGAATTAAGGAAGCGCGGACGGCGGAAGACGTGGATGCCGCGCTGGCAAAGCCTGGAACCACGATGCTCGTGGTCAATTCGATTTGCGGATGTGCCGCCGGCAAAATGCGCCCCGGCGTGCGTCTGGCCCTGCAGAACGCCACGGTTCCCGATCAATCGATCGCTGTGTTTGCCGGACAGGATCGCGAAGCCACGGAGCGAGCCCGTTCCTACTTCGAAGGCAATCCGCCCACGTCGCCTGCAATTGCCATTCTCCGCGACGGAAAGCTCGTCTACCTGATGCAGCGCTTCATCATTGAAAACAACACCGCTCAGGGCATTGCTCAGGAACTCGCTCGCGCCTTCAACGAACTCTGCGCGAAGGCTACGGCATAGTCTCTGCTATCAAGAAAAGGAAAAGCCCGGTATGCGCCGGGCTTTTCCTTTTCGGTCGGGATTCAGTTGGTTCCAGCAGGAACAGCGAAGTCGACGCCAGCCGCCTGATTCGCTCGTTCGGTCGCCGATATATCAATCTGGTCAAGAGAGATCTCGGGTCGGCGGCCGGACGCGGCATCATCAAGAACGTAGAGCGTCGTCTTTGTCATCGCGTAGTTGTGAATCTGCTGCGAGTGCCCGTCCTTAAAGACCAGAGTGACGGCAGCCTGCGGAATTGGTTCTGAGTAACCTGGCGGTGGAGGCGGCACGTCTTGAGCCTGCTGCGGCTGATAGGGCATAGGTTCAGGCTGGTATTCGTTGTTACCTTCAGGCTGTCCCTGATCCACATAAGAAGCGGATTGATCACCTGAAGCGGATTGATCGCCCGAGTCGAAGTTGCCCGGATAATCCCAATAAGAATTCAGCAATCCTGGTACGAGATAGGCTGAGTTCGCATAGAAATACGGCCTGTACGGTTGCCTGTAACGCGATGCCGAATAGCGCGATCTTCCGTGATTCCAGTCACCAGCCGGAGGAGAATAGCCGTTCCCATGCGGATACTGAGATGGCCGGCTTCCGAGGTAGCGCGAAGGCATGGTCCAGCGATACTGGGGCGGCGTGCTGAAATTGCGCTGGGGCATCGTCGGAGCGGGTGAAAAATGAGGGCCTCCGCTGAAACCTCCGCTCACATGGGGCGCAGCAAACCCATGCGGAGCGGAAAATCCCCCGCCCGCGTGTCCCATGCCTGCTCCATGCTGAGCCGCGGCGGGAAGAACCGCAAGTCCAACGGCAAGAGATGCAGTCACCAGCCAGCGCATACACACCCCCAACACTATTAGACTCCTTTCGACACCCAGCCGTTCGAAATATTTGCGAAAGGGTTTTATACAGTCGAGCCGGCTATTTGGTTGATTCCGCCAGGCTAGCAGCCGCTCGCTTGGCTTTTTCCGTGAGTGTCTGTTTTGTGCGGAGAAGCTCCTGCCATGGCTCGTCTTTGAGGCGCTTCTTCCAGCTGTCGAAATTCGCCACGGCATATTCTGTGGCATTGCCCTTACGCAGCTCGTCCCAGCGCAGCGGAACTGCCACTCGCACACCTTTTCTTGCACGCGGCGAATACGGCGCGACGGCGGTCGATCCTCTATCATTCCGGAGGTAGTCGAGGAAGATGCGCCCTTTGCGTTCCGATTTCGTCATCTTGATCAGGTACCGCTCAGGGCGGCTCGCTTCGAGAATTCGTGCAACGTTTCGAGTAAATTCCTTGACCTCGGGCCATTCATGCTTTGGTTGAATCGGCGCAACCACGTGCAATCCCTTTCCGCCGGTCGACTTTACGAAAGACTCGAGCCCCAGTTCTTTCAGCACGTCCCGCACTTCGCTTGCGCTTTCAGCCAGAACCTTCCATTCAAGTGCGACGTCGGAGTCGAGATCAAAGATGATCTGATCCGACGTCTCCAGCGAGTCATTCCGCGAGCCCCACGGATGGATTTCGAGCACGCCCATCTGCGCAAGGCCGACCAATCCCTCCTGAGTGGAGACGGTAATATACTCTTCTGACCCGGCACCCGTCTTGTTGGGGACTGATACGCTGTCGATTCCCTTCGCTACTCCCTGCCCGATGTGTTTCTGGAAGAAGCACGGCTTACCGCATCCTTCCGGACAGCGCACGATGCTTAATGGCCGTCCGGTGATATGTGGCAAGAGAAAATCGGCCACCGCGAAGTAATATTCCGCAAGTTGCTGCTTCGTCAGCCTGCTGTCCTCATCCAGAATCTTGTCGGGATGAGTCAGCCTCAGGTTTCCAATCAATCCAGTTGATTTGTTGCTCGACTTCTCAGTGGACACAGGCTGCGACCTCTCTTTGCCGCTGCGGGGAGGCTTGGGCACGGCTACGGGCTCCTCGCGGCGAATTTCCTTCGCAGGTTTATCTTCGCGCAGCCCCTGAAATGAAGCCTGCCGTACCCGGTGATCGCCCGTCCAGTTGGCAAACTGCACTTCGGTCACCAACTCCGGCTTCACCCAGATGGCATCTTTCTTCGCATCCGCGGTCACTTCGGCGAAAGGCGCTTTCGGTTCCCGCAGCTCCTCGAGACGTTTCCTCAGCATCTTTTGCGTGGCCTGCGTAAACCCGGTCCCCGTGCGCCCCGCGTAGATCAGCTTTCCATTTTGATAGTAGCCAAGCAACAGCGAGCCGATTCCCGGACCGCCTTTCGTTGGAGGAGTAAAGCCGCCAATCACAAGCTCCTGCTGATGGACGCACTTCGCTTTTAACCATGTCTTGCTGCGCCCGGAGGTGTACTTCGACTCAGCCAGCTTGGAAATGATGCCCTCCGCTCCAAGCTTGCAGGCACTCCTGAATGTTTCCTCGCCGCGCCCGCGAATGTGCTGGCTGTAGTGCAGGATACTGTCGTCGCCGAGTTCGCCCAGCAGACCTTCCAGAAATGCCTTGCGTTTATCGAGAGCGAGGCCGCGCAGGTTGTGCCCGTCCAGATGCAGCAGATCAAATGCGAAGTATGTAAGATGAGCGTGTTTTTCTTCCTGAAAGGCAGCCTGCAGATCGGCAAAGCTGGTCTTGCCGGAGGAATCGAGCACGACAACCTCACCGTCGATGAGAGCGCTCTTCACAGGCAACTGCGCCGCCGTTGTAGCGATGTCCGGCATACGATGCGCCCAGTCGAGACCGCCGCGGGTATAGAGCTTAGTTTTCCGCTCGCCGACCTTTTCCTCTATGACATGAGCCTGGATGCGATATCCATCCAGCTTCAATTCGTGCAGCCAGTCGTCACCGACAGGAGGAGCCGACACCTGCGTCGCCAGATTTGGCGGGATAAAGTCGGCCAGTTTTTCTTCGGGCAATCCACCCAACACACTGGATCGATCGGGAGCGGCGGCTTGCGCGGTCCTTTCTTTGCTCCGTTGCAGTCTTTTTTGAGCGAGGCGTGATAGGTTACGCTTTTTGCTTTCTTTCGATTGCCAGACGTGGTCTTCCTGCGCTCCGATGGCTTCCATATCGCGGCCCGTCACCGCGCTGTTCGGCTCACTTTCAGTAATCGGCTCCTCGTCGGCGCTGCGCTCGTATTCGTCGTGTTCTTTGATGAGCAGCCAGTTTGGCTTTGCCTCTCCCGCGGCTCGCCCGCCCATGCGAACCAATGTCCATTTCCCATTCAACTTCTGGCCATGCAGCACAAACTTCAATCGGCCGGTGCGAAAACCTTCTTCGGCATCGCCCTGCGGCTCCCATGCGCCCTGGTCCCACACCATCACTGTGCCGCCGCCGTACTGTCCTTTGGGAATGGTGCCCTCAAAACCGCCGTATTCCATGGGGTGGTCTTCGACCTCTACCGCAAGCCGCTTGTGGCCGGGGTAGTAGCTTGGCCCTTTTGCAACTGCCCAGCTCTTTAAAACGCCTTGCCAGCCCAGCCGAAAATCATAGTGAAGGCGCGTCGCGGCGTGCTTTTGGATCACAAACGGCAACTCGCCGGCACTTCCCTTTTGTGCGCCGCCGCTTGGCTCGGCAGTCATGGAAAAGTCGCGCATGGCGCGGTAGCGCGCCAGCTGCTCGTCGACCGCCTCAGAAGGAGAGATTTGCTTCGTTCTCTTGCGGGCCATAATTCACAAGATTCCTGTTTTTCATCGAAGGCTGCCAGCTTGCCACGCAGCGCCCTACCATTGTCTACTCATGGGGCTGTCACTTTTGAGAAAAACGATGCGCTATATCCTTTCGCTTGATCAGGGAACCACCAGCTCGCGCGCGATACTCTTTGCCGAGGACGGCTCGATCGTCGCGTCCTCACATAAAGAATTTCAACAAATCTATCCCAACTCCGGATGGGTCGAGCACGACCCCTACGACATTCTTACCTCACAACTCAGCTCGGCCATTGATGCCCTTGCCCGCGCCGGGACACGGCCGCGAGACATATCCGCACTCGGCATTACCAACCAGCGCGAAACGGTCATCGTATGGGACCGCGAGACCAGCAAGCCAGTCTACAACGCCATCGTGTGGCAGGATCGCCGCACGGCGGGCGCCTGTGAACAGCTGGTTCGCGATGGCGCGGAAGAGCTGGTGCGCGGCAAAACAGGGCTGCTCATCGATCCGTATTTTTCCGCCAGCAAGATCGCCTGGATTCTCGACAACGTGGCGGGAGCGCGCGAGAAAGCCGAAGCGGGAAAACTGGCGTTCGGGACTGTCGATAGCTGGCTGATCTGGAACCTGACCAGCGGCAGGAAACACATCACCGACTACACCAACGCCTCGCGCACCATGCTGTTCAACCTGGTCGAGGGCAAATGGGACGGGGAGTTGCTGCGCCTGTTCAAGATTCCTCTACAGATGATGCCTGAGGTCGTCTGGTCGAGCGGCGAGATCGGCGAAGTGACAACGACACTCGGTCTGGGCTCTGTTCCCATTGCAGGCATCGCGGGCGACCAGCAGGCCGCGCTCTTCGGGCAGCTATGCCTGAAACCCGGTGACGCAAAAAACACCTACGGCACTGGCTGTTTTCTTCTTCAGAACATCGGCGAGACGTTTGTTTCATCCAAACACCGTCTCATCACGACCCTGATATGCAGCCTGAATCGGCGGCTCGAATATGCCTTTGAAGGCAGCATCTTCATCGGCGGAGCGGTCGTACAGTGGCTGCGCGATAATCTGAAGCTGATCAGCAAGTCTTCGGATGTAGAAGCCCTCGCCCAATCCGTAAAAGACTCCGATGGTGTTGTACTGGTACCCTCCTTCGTCGGTCTCGGCGCGCCGCACTGGGACGCACACGCCAGCGGCCTGCTCATCGGCTTGCGACGCAGCACGCAACCGGGGCATATCGCTCGCGCTGCGCTCGAAAGCATTGCTTTTCAGGTCGCCGACGTCATCGACGCAATGAATTCTGAATCGGCCAACTGGTTTTTTGAGCTGCGCGTTGATGGCGGCGCCGCAGTCAATGACATGCTCATGCAGTTTCAGGCGGATCTTCTCGGAATTCCCGTCGTGCGTCCCGCCGTGACAGAAACCACTGCGCTAGGCGCCGCATACCTCGCAGGGCTTGCAGTCGGCTTCTGGGAGAGTCCCGAGCAGATCTGGTCGCTGCGAAAGAATGACACTCGCTATGAGCCCAAGGCCGACATGAACCAAATGATGGCGCCGCGCCAACGTTGGCAAAATGCCGTAGAGCGCTCCAAGCATTGGATACAGGATGAAAGTGCATGAATCGTGAACAGATGATTGCGCGCATCGCGCATCGAACTACGCCCTGGGATATTGTCGTCATCGGTGGCGGAGCTACCGGAATGGGCGTCGCCGTCGATGCGGCAACGCGCGGCTTCGACGTGCTGCTGCTCGAAGCAAAGGACTTCGGCAAAGGAACGTCCAGCCGCAGCACCAAGCTGGTTCACGGAGGCGTTCGCTATCTCGAACAAGGCAATGTTTCTCTGGTGATGGAAGCGCTCAAGGAGCGCGGCATCCTGCGCCAGAACGCGCCGCACTTGGTCCGCGACCTCGCCTTCATCGTTCCAAATTACTCATGGTGGGAAGCGCCCTTTTATGGCATCGGGCTGAGACTGTACGACATGCTCGCAGGCAAGTACGGCTTCGGCAAATCGCGGGTTCTTTCCTCCGACGAAACCCTGGAGCGGATTCCCACCCTTCAGACCGAGGGCCTGCGCGGCGGCGTCGTCTACTACGATGGACAATTCGACGATTCGCGCCTCTTGATTCATCTTGCGGCAACTGCAACCGATCACGGCGCAGCACTCGTGAACTACATGCCCGTAACCGGACTTCTTAAAGACGAAGAAGGCTATCTCAACGGCGTAATCGCGCGCGATGATGAAAGCGGCACTGAATACACCATTCAGGCTCAGGTGGTGGTCAACGCCACCGGCATGTTTACTGACCACATTCGACAAATGGCCGATCCCGAGTCTACAGCCATGGTGGAGCCGAGCCAGGGCATTCATCTTGTCTTCGAGCGATCATTCCTCGAAAGCGATACAGCCATCATGGTGCCGCACACGAGTGACGGCCGCGTGATGTTCGCCATCCCCTGGCACGGGCACACGCTCGTCGGCACAACCGATACACCGATCGAAGAACCATCCTATGAACCGCGCCCGTTTGAGCAGGAGATTCAGTTCATTCTTGACACGGCTGCACTCTACTTAAGCCGCCCTCCGAAGCGTAGTGACGTCCTCAGCGTCTACGTCGGCATTCGCCCGCTCGTTAAGGCGGGTGGCCCTGCGGCCAAAACGTCGGCTCTTTCCCGTGACCACACCATCCATGTCGACAATTCAGGCTTGCTCACGATTACCGGAGGCAAATGGACCACCTATCGCCACATGGCAGAAGACTGCGTCGATCATGCGATTACTCTGGGAAGACTGCGCGAAGAACCATGCGTGACGAAGACACTCAAAATTCACGGCCATCGCAGCCACACTGACGATCTAGGCAGCTTGTGGGTCTATGGCTCGGACGCGGATGCGATTCGCGACATTGCCGCCCGCGATTCCACGCTGAATACACCGTTGCATCCCGATCTTCCCTACATCGGCGCGGAAGTCGTCTGGGGCGCGCGGCAGGAGATGGCGCGAACCGTGGAAGATGCGCTGGCGCGCCGGACGCGCGCGCTCTTCCTCGACGCACAAGCCGCCCACCAGATGGCGCTGCCCGCAGCGCGCATCATGGCAGAAGAGCTGCATCGAGGAAAGGACTGGATCGAAGGTCAAGTCGCGGAGTTTCAGGCTCTCGCGAATCAATACAGCTTGCGATGACTGGTGTCCGGCGCGCATGCTACATTGCTCTGACTCGAAGACACAAGAACTACAAGGTGAATGAAAACGAATGAGGTCGCCATTCTTTGGTGAATTTATGGGCACACTGGTGCTCATTTTGCTCGGCAACGGCGTGGTTGCCGGCGTTCTTCTGAAACGCTCGAAGGCTGAGAACAGTGGATGGATGGTCATCGCTACCGGCTGGGGCTTTGCTGTAGTCTGCGGAGTTTTCACCGCTGTCCTTTGCGGCAGCCAGGACGCACATCTCAACCCAGCCATTACACTCGCCATGGCGGTACAGTCTGGCGACTTCAGCAAAATCCCGCTCTTCGTTTCGGCTCAGATGCTTGGCGCATTCACTGGCGCAACGCTCGTATGGTTGCACTACTTCCCGCACTGGAAGGTAACCGAAGATACGGAAGCAAAGCGCGCGACCTTTTGCACTGCTCCGGCCATCCGGAATCCGATAGCCAATTTCTTCTCTGAAGTCATCGGCACAGCCGTATTGGTGCTGGTTGCAGGAGCGATGACTTCAAAGCTGGTGCTTTCCACAGGTCCGGCAGCCGGGCTTTCACCCTATCTTGTCGGCTGCCTTGTCTGGTCCATCGGCCTGTCACTCGGCGGAACTACCGGCTATGCCATCAATCCCGCGCGTGATCTTGGCCCGCGCCTGGCACATGCAACCCTCCCCATTGCCGGTAAGGGAAAGAGCGATTGGGGCTACGCATTGATCCCGGTCCTGGGCCCATGCACCGGCGGAGTGCTTGCGGGCCTGCTGCTCCGCGCTCTAGGCGCCTAAAAGCTCTGGGCGCCTAAAAGTGATGCAGTTTCTCTTCGATCGGCGCCTCTACAGGGCGATGCGCCTCGCGCTCCAGCGAGCGGCTAACCAGGTCGCGAGAACCAAGACCGACCGCCAGTGCTAACGCGAAAACGATGCCACCGAAGAGAATTCCAAACGCAAGGTCGACAACCGCGCCGCCAATTGCAAGATGATCGAGCACCATCGCAGCCGTTAACACGAAGACCAGCCAGCGTACTCCGGTTGCCAGCAGCCTCGCGTATTGCAGATTCAGGTTGACCGCGCTGATAAGAACGCTCCGCGAAAGAAAACGACCGATGACGGTTCCGAAGAACAACAGCACGGCAGCGCCAATCACTCGCGGCACGTAAGCAAAGACGTAGGCAGAGAGTCCGGACACTGCCGATGCTGCCTCAAATGCCGAGACACCGACGAGAACGCCAATCGTCACAAACGACCAGAAAACAATTCGCGTGACCAGAATGGTCGGCGTGTGCATCGGCGCCCATTCGGTTAATGTGCTCGCGCCGGAGCTCATGCGCTCATCAAACTTCACCGCCTTGAGCACGCTCCGCACCAGCATCGCCGCTAGCCAGGCGATCACGAGGAAAATGAGCAACACCAGCACGAAGGCCAGAATCCCCGGCAACAGGGTCGCGATTTTGGTAAAGACACGCCCCATGGAATCGCGCAATGATTCTTCAATTTGCTGCCACATTACTCATCTCCTTCTCTACGGATTGAACCGGTCTGGCCATCTCCAACGCGATACAAGATAAGGTTTCGCTTCTTCATAGGCCCTGGCCAACTGCTCAAATCGTTGCTCCGCCGCAAGGGGTGAACGCGCCGCAACTTCCTGAACATACGATGCCACCCATCCCAGGTACAGTGGAGTCAAAGCTCCCATAAGATGCCCGCGATTAATCGTGCGCAACCGATAGGCGAGAGCAAAGTCATAAACGATGCGCGCCCACAACTCATCCGGCATGCGGAAGGATTCCGGCGCACAACGCGCCAGTTTCTTCAGTTCGAGCAAAGTAACCGGAGGAAGAACGAGCCCCCACACTTCCTGAAGATTGTGCGAGCCCAGCGTGAAGGAATCAACCAGCGGCTTTGCATCCACAGGTTCGCCATCGCTGATCTGTTGGGCAATATTGCCGGAGCTTGCCATAGGTTGCGAGCTTCGCACGCGCTGCCAATATGGAGCGTGCGTTTCCATCTCCGCGAAAACAGAACCGACGAGGCTTGCCAGCGCCGCGCTCAATTCAAGCCCTTCTGTCTGCGTCGCATGGTGCACAGCCACATTCACCTGGCACACCTGATAGGCGCTGATTGCAGCAAGCGTGGATGGCCAGAGCAGCGCCCCCTCACTGCGTTCACGGATCCCGGCCGATTGGCTCACCTTTTGAAACATTCGGGGCGAGCAACCGAGGTCTTGAGCCAGCGGATACCTCACGCGATGTCCATACAATGCGCGGGTGAGCGGCGCGAGAATACTGTGATTCAGTAAGCCGTCGAGTTTTCTTGAGGGATAAACAGGCAATACCAGATCACATTGCGTTTCCGCAACGGGATGCGTAAGCAGGTGGAGGCGCTCTGCATTCAACATTCCCAGATCGGCGTGCAGCACGACGCATGCTTTTGCATCCAGGTCTATGGCGAGGGAGCAGACCGCTCTTTGGGCCGATGCGGCATTCATCCATGGCAGGCCGGTCGGATCGGAAGCGGCCAGAGAGTAAGACATGATCCGAAGAGTGCCTGTTCCTGCATCGTGGGCCGCAGCTTCGATCTCTCCATTTCCTGGAAACGCGATCACAGTTCGAACGGCTTGAGCATCTTCCCGAAAGCTGTTCGCAAGACCTTCGGCGTGCTGACGCAGATCGTTCGCGCTTACGGCACCAGAAATACCAATGAGCAAATCCACTGGACCCACCGGTCGCGTCTCGGCTTTCGTCTCGTCTGCCAGGTCGCTCTTCGGCATCTGGGCTTCCTCTATTCGTTACTGCAACAGTGACAATATTCCGGCCAACGGAATGCGAACCCAATCAGGCCGATTGTTAAGCTCATAACCAAGCTCGTATAGAGCTTTATCCAGTACATAGGCGTCCAGCACCAATTGAAAGTCGCCATCACTTCGCGGAACAATTGACGACTCAGCCGCGGTTTCCCGATACGCGCGCAGGAATTCCTGCGAAATCGCCGAAACCCACAACTTTGCCCATGGCTCCATCTGCTGAGGCACTTCCGGCCGCCGAGTCGTGTGTTTGGCCAACGCCGAAAACGCGGCGTAATGAAAAGACCGCAACATTCCTGCCACATCTTTCAGGGGCAATTGCTTTTGTCTCCGCTCAGCCAGCGGCCGCGCCGGCTCGCCTTCAAAGTCCAGAATCACGAAATCGGCTTTCGCCCGCAACACCTGTCCCAGATGATAATCGCCGTGAACCCTTGTCCGCACGAGGTTGGACTGTACCTCGGTCAGCTTGTCGTACCGGCGAATGATATCTCGCCTCCTGCTCATGACCAGAGCACCCATCTCAACAACTTCCTCGGCAAGATGGGACAAATTTGCCCGTAGCAATTCCATGCTGTGCGTCGCGTGATCTGTCAAATCTTCGCGGATCTGCCGCAGTTCACTTGGAGCCACGACTTCGGGTCGAAAATCCTCTATCTCTTCAGACGACGCCAGCGCCAGGTGCATCTCAGCCGTTCTGCGCCCGAGCGTGCCTGCCGCCTCCAGATAAATGCCTGCGTGTAGATGCACAATTTCTGTCGGAGGCTTTTTGAGATCCTCGTCAGTCAGAGCTGTCAGCGCGCAGCTCTCAAAGTAGCGCTCCAGTTCTTCGAGCGTCCATTGCCAGCCGTCGCCTTCATTGGCAACCAGACCCTGGAGCATCGCCAGTGCTGCCGGAGGCTGATCATCTCGGGAATATTCAATCGACCCGCCGAATGGCGCGATCTGCTTGAACTGTGTCTTCTCAGTAAAAAATCTCGCAATTTCCGTATCAGGATTCGGCCCGAATTGCTGCTTGCGGAAGCACTTCATGATGAGCTTGTCGCCAAACAAGATCGAAGTGTTGCTTTGCTCGGCGGAACTTCGCCGCACAGTCATATCACCCTTCGCGTTCTCCACCAATGTTCGAGACAGCTTGCTTGAGATGCCGCGGATAGTCCCATGCTTGCTCTCCAGTGACTCGTCATGTGAGATCAGCGATAGAAGCGCGAGACATGCGCTGTCTCGAACAGGAGCGTCGCATAACAGGCCCTCACGGCCGGAGGTGCGAACGGCGGCAATGAATGAGTTCGGATTTGCCTCTTTCGCCAGCTGCGCAGCCTCGTCGTAAAGAATGGTCAGAGGCAGGAAATAGCTCTCCGGCCCGCCCTGAGCAAACGCGACATTCACAATCGCCAACGCCGAATGACCATCATCGAACGGACACCAATCTGTAACTGCCGCCGAAGCTATTTGTCTTGACTTGGATCCAAACCACCGTTGTCGCGGCAGGAATTCCGGCAGAATGGTCGTCCTCAGCTGGTCGCCATTGCCGCCTGTAAACAACGGTTCCCAATCGCCCTCACCGGCAGTCTCAAGCACGACTGTCTGTCCTTCCGTGATGGGGTCGCTCCAATTCGCTTGCGCAGGTTGAATCTCAAGCCAAAGGAATCCATACGGGCCAATTGTCAGGGGATATGGTTGCTTGGTGATGACAGGAAACTCAACGTAGCCCAGCATTTCGACCGGGGTCATTCCCTCGAACTCCGCCAGTTCGAGTTGCACAGGTTGCGCGAAGCGCGAGAGGTTCGCGAGGCAGAGCACCTGCTCATTTCCGTACTGCCGCACATAGGCAAGCACTTTTCTGTTTGCTGACGGTAGAAACTTGAGCGTCCCTCGGCCGAAGACCTGAAACAGTTTGCGCAACGCGATCATGTTGCGCATCCAGTTCAGAAGTGAAGACGCATCGCTCTGCTGCGCTTCAACATTGATGGCCTGATAGCCCCATACCGGATCCATGATCACCGGGCTATAGAGCTGCGCCGGGTTCGCGCGCGAAAATCCCGCATTGCGATCGGCCGTCCACTGCATCGGGGTGCGAACGCCGTTGCGATCGCCAAGGTAAATGTTGTCTCCCATCCCAATCTCATCGCCGTAGTAGAGGATGGGCGTACCCGGAAAAGAAAATAAAATGCTGTTCAGCAATTCGATACGGCGACGATTGTTATCGACCAGCGGAGCCAGTCTTCGACGTATCCCGATATTGATGCGCATGCGCGGGTCTGCGCTATAGGCCAGGTACATGTAGTCGCGCTCATCATCGGTCACCATTTCGAGCGTCAGCTCATCATGATTGCGCAGGAACAGACCCCACTGGCAGGTCTCAGGAATCTCCGGCGTCTGCGCCATGATCTCTGTAATCGGCAGGCGGTCCTCCTGGCGGAGCGCCATGTAAATCCGCGGCATAAGCGGAAAATGAAATGCCATGTGACATTCATCGCCATCGCCAAAATATGGACGGACGTCCGTCGGCCACTGGTTCGCTTCTGCAAGAATCACACGGTTGCTGTAGCCTTCATCCATCGCGGCGCGAATCTTCTTGATCACCGCATGGGTTTCAGGGAGATTCTCACAATTGGTACCATCGCGCTCTACGATGTAGGGGATCGCGTCAAGTCGAAGTGCGTCGACTCCCATATCCAGCCAGTAGCGCAGAATTTTCAGCACCTCTTCCAGCACTTCCGGATTGTCGTAGTTCAAATCTGGCTGATGCGAGAAGAACCTATGCCAGAAATAAGCCTGTGCGACCGGGTCCCACGTCCAGTTTGACTTCTCAGTGTCGGTAAAAATAATGCGGGCGTCTTTGTATTTCTCGTCAGTATCGCTCCATACGTAAAAATCGCGCTCAGGTGAGCCGGGAGGAGCATGGCGAGCGCGCTGAAACCACGGATGCTGATCGGATGAGTGATTAATCACCAGCTCAATCATCACCTGCAGGCCGCGCTGGTGTGCTGCATCGAGAAATGACTTGAACTCGTCAAGCGTTCCGTAGCTGGGATGTACCGTCAGATAATCGGCGATGTCGTAGCCATCGTCGCGCAGCGGGGACGGGAAAAAAGGCAAGAGCCACAGGCACGTCACTCCCAGATCCTGCAGATAGTCGAGCTTCTGCATCAAGCCTGGAAAATCGCCGATACCATCATTATTGCTGTCAGCGAAGGCTTTCACATGCAGCTCATAGATGATCGCGTCTTTGTACCAGAAAGGATCAGTGGCGCTGCCTGCGCTCTTTGCTTTCCTCAGTGGAGTGATATGCGTGCTCATTTGTCGTGCCTGCTATTACAAGTAATAATCAAAATCTTTTTCGGTTCGTACGCGCCGCATCACACGGAAGACATGCGCAGGAATTTCAAACGGCGAAAGCTCCACAAAGTTTCGCGAGCCCTGCCACAGGTAGCGTTTATCTGCCAGCTGATCATGCACCTGAAAAGGCTCCCGGGCATTGAGTCCCAATTTGCCGAGGTCCAGGTCAACCCACCCCGCCTGAACGTGGACGGGATCGAGATTTACAAATACCAGCACCGTATTGTCACCCTCCGCACTTCTCTTGCTGTAGCAGATCAGGTAGGGGTTATCCGTCGAATGAAAGAACAACTCGTGATTCGTTTGCAGCGCAGCGTTCTCCCGCCGCGCGCGATTTACCAGGCGAATCAACGGCGCCAGGCTTTTCTGGTCCTTGATGTCCCACTGTTTCAGCTCATATTTTTCTGAGTTCAGATATTCTTCACCGCCCGGTTTCGCCGGAACATTTTCCAATAGCTCAAAGGCCGGCCCATATATTCCATAGTTCGTTCCCAGAGTCGCTGCCAGTACGAGCCGCGACATGAACGCAGGCCTGCCGCCTATCTGCAACTGCTCCGGCAGAATATCGGGGGTATTCGGCCAGAAATTCGGACGGAAGTATTCTTTGACCTCTGTGCGCATCAGCTGATTCAGATATTCCGTTATCTCTGACTTTGTATTTCGCCAAGTGAAATAGGTGTAGGACTGCGAGAACCCGAGCTTGGCCAAGCGTTCCATCACGCGAGGGCGTGTAAATGCCTCAGCCAGAAAAAGCACATCCTCATGATCGCGCTTGATCTCGCTAATCGCCCACTCCCAGAAGGGAAACGCTTTCGTGTGCGGATTATCGACGCGAAAAATGCGGACACCCTGTTCAATCCAGAAGGTAAATACGCCCTTGAGCGCGTCCCACAGTCCTGCCCAGTCCTCGCTCTCAAAATCAAGCGGATAAATATCCTGGTATTTCTTTGGAGGGTTTTCCGCGTATTGAATAGACCCGTCTGCGCGATGCCTGAACCACAAAGGATGTTCTTTCACCCAGGGATGATCGGGCGAGCACTGAAAGGCAATATCCATCGCCAGTTCAAGCCCAAAG
>Ga0207057_1036_pt1 | contig 37486 bp, 24 predicted proteins | sample Alteio_BWMinCont_33_FD_153265 | JGI IMG/M metagenome (GOLD analysis project Ga0207057, IMG submission 153265) | Enriched cells from forest soil in Barre Woods Harvard Forest LTER site, Petersham, Massachusetts, United States -... | ecosystem: Environmental > Terrestrial > Soil > Temperate forest >... | reverse complement strand
GCACAGGAAGAAGCAACGCTGAGCCGGACCTTTGCCGGAGTGCATTTTCGCTCCGACTTAACGACCGGGAAGGAACTCGGTGATGATATTGGCGCTTTTGTATTTGACCACTTTTTGCAGCCGGATGATCGGGACCTGAGGCTTAACCGCGACAAGTGAATTGGGAATGCTCTGGATTTCTCTGAGGTGCTTGGAATAAATCTTGGCGAAGTTAGTTTTTGGAGTGCCCGGCATGATTTGTTCCGGTGACAAAGAGCGACACTGGAACAAGGAGCGAGCATGGCCCGAGGCAAGAAGTACCAGCCGGAGCAGGTGGTGAACCTGCTGCGGCAGATCGAAGTAGCTGTGGCGAAGGGTAAGACGACAGCGCAGGCATGCAAGGAAGCGGAGATCGTAGAACAGACGTACTTCCGCTGGCGCAAGGAGTATGGCGGTTTGCAGGTGGACCAGGCGAAGCGTCTGAAAGAGCTGGAGCAGGAGAACGCGAAACTGAATGGTGTTGAAAGACATCGCCTCGGGAAACTTCTAAGCCCGGAACGACGGCGCAGTGCGGTCAGCCATGCCTATAAGCGTGGGATGAGTGAGCGGCGAGCGTGTCTCCTGTTGGGGCCAGCCCAGAGGTACGTAGCGCTACCGGCCGACACAGCGTGAAGACGAAGATGCACTGACTCGGACTATCGTCCAGTTAGCCAGTCAGTACGGCCGTTATGGCTACCGCCGGATCACGGCACTGCTGCAACATGCTGGCTGGCGTGTGGGCAAAGACCGGGTGGAGCGCATCTGGCGTCGCGAAGGGCTGAAGGTAGCGAAAAGGCAGAAGCCACGAGGACGGTTGTGGCTCAAGGATGGCTCGTGCGTGCGGCTTAGGCCCATGCACGAGAACCACGTGTGGAGCTACGACTTCAGCGCGCCATGATGGCGAGGAGGATGAGATGAGTTAGTGATCGAGTCTTTTCGTCTGCTGGCTCTTGACCGGCCGCTGTGATGCGGTCCGACTCAGGAAGGAGCCTGAGTGGAAGGGGTCTGTCCAAGCGTATCGTGTTCCGGCGGTACGTGGAAAAGCTGATGGACTGAACTGTACCGGGCATCGCCATCAACGATGTGCCGGGCTACCAAACATCTTATGGTGAGACAACGAAGCATACGTTGGAAGCCTCTGTCTTGAATGACTCAACGCTCCCGCAACGGTCTGATGGGACTGGGAGTTTATGCGATCCGAGTTGGTGGGGCTTGAAGTTCTCCACTGACGGGTCCGGATATCGGACTCAGCGACGATTATCTCCTCACAGATCGTCGCTCTGCATCGCCAGGGGTAAAGTATGCCACCTACGAGATGAAGGTCGAGAACTGGAACATGGGAACCCTAATTCGCCGCCCGGCGACGGAGCCGGGCTAGCCACGGAGACTGGAGATGGTGAATCGAGGGGGCGGAGCCTGCGTAGTAGTCCGAACACGGGAAAGCCGTGTACATGGCGAAGGCAGGCAAGGAACCGACAGAGTTGCGAAGACGGAGGAACCATCCATGGACTTGGATGATCAGGCTGATGAAGCCTGGCTCCTCAGCGTGCAACGCAAGCTCTATCAATGGAGCAGGACACATCCTGAAGACAGCTACCGCGATGTATGGAACTGGACAACAGACATCCGCAACTTGCGGTGCGCCTGGCGGAAAATCGCTCTGAACAAAGGGCGTCGTACCGCCGGGGTCGACGGGATGACAGTAGCGGGAATCGGTGTGGGGATGGGTATGGAGTTATTCCTCGAACAACTCCGTGGCGACCTGAAGAGTGACCGGTACAAGCCGAGTCCCTCACGACGGAAGCTGATCCCCAAGCCGCGTCAGCCGGGGAAGTTCCGACCCCTCGGTATCCCGACCGTGCGTGATCGCGTAGTTCAGTGCGCGGTCAAGAATATCCTGGAGCCGATCTTCGAGGCGGGCTTCTGGCATGTGTCGTATGGGTTTCGACCCGGACGAGGCTGCCACGGCGCCTTGGAGCATATCCGCATGAGCATGCGTCCGCGAGCGACGGCAGAAGATGGCCGGCGCCAGCGGACACCCTACCAATGGGTCATCGAAGGAGATATCAAGGGCTGCTTCGACAACATCGATCACCACCACTTGATGAAGCGGGTTCGTGCTCGCGTCACCGATGGTAAGGTCACGAGGTTGATCGCGCAGTTCCTGAAGGCCGGGGTTCTGGCGGACGGCTTCCTGCTACCGACAGACAAAGGCACTCCTCAAGGTGGTGTGATCTCACCGCTGCTCGCTAACATCGCCCTCGGCATCATCGAGGAACGATACGAGCGGTGGACACACCATCGTCGCAAGATCCAGGCTCGCCGCAAGAGTGATGCTACGACGGCGGCGTTGTGGGCGCGTATGACGGACCGTAAGGCTGGACGGCCAGTGTTCTTCCCGATTCGATATGCAGATGACTTCGTGGTTCTTGTATCTGGTACTCGCGAGCAAGCCGAGCAGGAAAGGACGGAGCTTGCGAGATATCTGCAGGAGACTATGAAGTTAGAGCTATCCATCGAAAAGACGCGGGTCTCCGATCTGACTGAGGGCTTCCAGTTCCTCAGTCAACGGGTGCGCTACAAGTGGCATCCGCGATTCGGTTATATGCCGAGGATCGAGATACCAACCAGCAAACGGGCGGACCTTCGGTACATGGTGAAGCAAATGACCTCGGGTGCTAACACGCTCTGGTCTCTGTCTGAGCTTCTCCAGAAACTCAATCCTGTTCTGCGGGGATGGGGAAATTACTATCGCTTCTGCACCGGTGCGAGCCGTCAGTTCACCGCACTCGACTTCTATGTCGGGGACTGCATCTGGCGTTGGCTGATGAAGAAGCATAAGAAGCTCCATCGCAAACGGACCCGGCTGGTGCGACTGCCGAGTCTTGTTCGTCCTACTCGCAAGCTATGGCGGGAAGGCAATGTCGAGCAGTTCCTTCTCTCCATGCTGCGCGTGGAACGCTTCCGCAGAGGTTGGATGCGCACTCCTGCATACATCGGTGTTCCCGGAGAGCCGGATGCATAACGAAAGGTGCACGTCCGGTTCGGAGGGTGGGCATCAGAACCCGACGGCAGCAGTGTCGCACGGCGCTGATGCTCGACCCTACTAGCCGATCAGTTGCACGACAGCACGCGCTTCCGGGCGCTGACGATCCTCGATATATACAGCCGGGAAGGTGTAGCCATCGAAGCAGGCCAGAGTCTGAAAGGAGAAGACGTGGTGCGGGTGCTGAACCGGTTGAAACGGGAACGCGGAGTGTCGAAGTTTTTGTTCTGCTCAATGGCAGCGAGTTCACCAGTCAAGCAATGGATCTATGGGCATACCAGAATGGAGTGAAGATCGACTTCTCACGACCTGGCAAGCCGACCGACAACGCCTTCGTGGAATCGTTCAACGGCACCTTCCGCGCCGAGTGCCTGAATGCCCACTGGTTCGGGACACTGGCCGAGGCAAAGCAGCTGATCGAGGGATGGCGGCAGGAATACAATGAGAGTCGTCCTCACCGGTCTCTCGGAGAGAGGACACCAAGCGAGTTCGCCAGTCAGTTCGCGGCTAGCCGCGAACTGACTGCTACCTAAACCCGTCGAAGACTAACTCTAGCCTTGGTTCAAGAAAACTGGTCCGATCAACAACAACGATAACTGCGCTACACTAACTCCTCACTGGAACAAAACATCGGGCAGTCCAGTCGCAGGGTCCGGGATTGAGGTTGCGCCTTGATCGTCGGGTACTCGTCCCTATGCCAAATCGTCGCCCGGAAAAGCACCCGAGCGTAGCTAAGATTGGTAGTACGCTCATCGCAGACCTTAAGCGAGTTTTCTGTTCCGCTGCTCCCGGGATGCCCAGTGCTATAGGGTCACCTCTTGGCGGGTAGATGAGAGCTACATCAAAGTTGGCGGTAAGTGGAGTATTTGTTCCGAGCTGTCGACAAGCAGGGCCGGCTGATCGATTTCATGTTGGCAGGCCGGCGCAACACTCGAGCAGCCTCTCGCTTCCTGGGAAAAGCGTTGACGACCATGCGCCACTGGCCGCCGTCCTCGATTACGACCGACCAGCTCGGTTCCTATCCGAAGTCGATTCGCCGACTGCAACGGGAGGGCAAGCTGTCGGCCGACACAAAACATCGGACCTGCAAGTACCTGAACAACATCATTAAAGCAGACCATGGCGCACTCAAGCGAGTCATTCGACCCACCCGAGGCTTTCAGACGATGAGGCCAGCGGCCGCTACGATCAAGGGCTTTGAAGTGATGCGTATGATCCGTCGAGGGCATTGCCTCACATGTAAGCCGCGCGTCCAAGGCGAGATTCGTTTCGTAAACAAACTATTCGACATCTTCGCTGTCGCGGCCTAACGAAACAGAGTAACGATCTGAACTGCGCAACAGAGCCCAGTCGAGATCACGGCACCACGCGCTGACAGATAAGTGACAACATCGGGACAATATCCTGACACAACCCAGAAGCGCAGTGGATATATTAATACGGACGAGAGTGCTGACAATGCCGAAATCCAGTTGCTCTTCGAAAAAGGTAGTATTTTTCTTTCCGTCCTTTGCGAGTTCCGATGCAACAGCTCCACTCGGTATTTTGGCAGTCGCAACACCCCTGATCCGCGCCGGATATCAGATCGCTCTCATCGATTCGACGATCACACCGGACTACAAAAAGCGCGTGCTGGAAGAATGCCACGACGCGCTCTGCCTGGGCATTTCGCTAGTCACCGGCCCTATGATCCGCGAAACGGGCGAAATTGCCCGCGCCATCAAGGAGTGGAACCCGGAGTTCCCTGTCATCCTCGGCGGCTGGCATCCATCGCTGCTGCCGAAGCAGACGCTGGAGGCTCCGTACATTGACTATGTCGTTCGCAGACAAGGTGAAGACTCTCTGCTTGAACTCGTCGATCACATCCGCTCCAGCTCGGCGCCCGATCTGATTGCCGGCATTGGCTTCAAGCGCGACAATACAATCATCTTCACGCCTGAGCGCCCTCTGAAGCCTCTAGTGGACATGCCACCGAAGGCCTATCACTTGGCAAACTTCGACGCATACGAGCGTGTCTGCGGCAAACGTTGGGCGATGTATACTTCCAGCCTCGCCTGCCCCTACAACTGTGGCTATTGCACGAATGCCGGCGTCTACGGACGCAAATGGAATGCACTGCCCGCTGAGCAGTTTGTCGAGGAGACCGTCGATCTTAGCCGCAGATACAACCTCGAGATGTTGTGGATCGTGGACGACAACTTCCTGGTTGACCTTGATCGCGCGCGCGCCATCTCCGAAGGTCTCGTACGTGCTGGTTCCGAATTCAAGTGGAGTATCCAGGCAACAACAAACCTCACCTCCCGTCTCACTCTCGAAGACCTGAAACTGCTGCACAGCAGTGGCCTCCATCAAATATGCCAGGGTGCGGAGTCGGGTTCGCCCAAGGTATTGAAGGCCATGAATAAAAACTTTCAGGATTTCGGGACGATCTACGAAAGCGCGGCTCGCTGCATCCAGGCAGGTATTCGGCCCTCATTCAACATCATCTTCGCCTTCCCCGGCGAAGGTGAGAAGGAACGAAAGGAAACGATCAGCTTCATCATGGATGTCTGCCGGAAATTCCCTGGCGCCGAATTCTGGACGAACATCTTCACCCCCTATCCAGGCGCTCCCATCATGGATAAAGTTGCCGACCTGGGCATTGTCATGCCGGACACCTTCGAAGGCTGGGCGGACTTTTTTCCGCGATACACCAAGCTTCCCTGGCTCAACGGCGAAGACCATAGGCAGCTCCAAGTGATGCGGGACTACCTGCGCATTGCCTTCGATCGCATTCCTATCGGGGCAGACAATCGCACTCGCTTTACCCGCCTGGCGCAAAAATGCATCTCATTTCCGGCGCGGTTGCGTCTTGACCACGGCGCCTACCGCTTTCCAGTCGAGCTATGGCTGAACGACAAGCTAAAGGAAAGAACGCCCGGATTCAAACCCGTTGTGGATGCAAAACGTCTGGAGCCTAACGCGGTTCCGGTGGAGACGGCAAGCTGAATTGGCTTCGACGTCCACGAAATACTGGCTCTGTTGCATTAACCGTGGTCGAGAAGGTTCAAGCGGGGCAAGGCGATAGGATGGGGTCATGTTCAAGCGCCGTCGTTTTCCCGTTGAGACCAGCAATCAAAGAGTATCTTTTCTTCGATGTCGATTTTGCAAGTTCACGTCCCGGCTACTTCCGCTCCCCGATTTCCGAGGACTGGTCCCCAGAAATGTGCGTTATCCTGAAGACTAATTTTCGGTACGATTCACAGACAATGTAGCTGGCCATAAACAGTACCTTTCGGCCAGTTTGGAGAGACCATCAGAAACCCTCGCCAATCCAGCACTTCAAAGCGCAGTTCTTGTGAGGGTTTTTGGCCAGGCACTGAAGTTCACTCTGGAAGATTTGCTGCGCCTTCCATTCAGAGGAAAAGTCCGATGTGACGATGTAGCTTGCAGGACATGTCCGAAACGGCGACTAATCGCCCATGTACAAGTTGCGGGGGATTGCTCTGTCTCGGAGGGTTGGGCGGTTGGCTTCAATCCAATGTTAGTAGGTAACAGCGCGCTTATCTGATCCACTTCTATACCTCCCCTAATGCGGACCGCCTGACGACGCACATGGGCAAATTGTTCATCCTGGAGGCTTTGAAATGTTAGCCACGTTTTCATCTGCCGCAGTGTGAAGGCTGTATGTGACGACGTGCTTCACATGAGGATGTGTGAAGGCGAGCAGTCTGTGAAGCGCGTTTCCCGACATTAAAGCCTCCCGGGTCAGATTTTAAACCCACTAGACCGTAACCTTTCGCACATCAATGTCTGGTTGAATCCAAAGCCTCCTCGATTTGCGAGCTTTGATTTTCGATACTAACTGGAATCAATCGCGACTTGGCTGCGGAGCCCAAATGGCCCAATTTGTAACGAATCGTTGCCATACCCCTATATATGCCGGTGAAACGCTCATCGAGGCAAATCGACCTTAATGTCAGTTCCTCGTGCAAGCTGGCTGTTTGCGCAATACTCTTGTTGTGCTGTGGCGTCGCCACAGCACAAAGTAGCGGAAGCTACAGTACGCTTTCCAACACCAGGTCTTCCCAGATTACCAATGCCGTAAAACAGGTAGTCCATCGCTCGAAAAGAGAAATAGCGAATACGGTATGATTCGACCAGAAAAATAAACCGCGGAATGGAAACATTGTGAGCGTCAATCGCAGAGGATTTATTAAGCAACTCAGTCTGGGAACCGCCGGATTGGGGATTTCGTCGTTGTTTCCTTCCGTTAGCGCGAAGGCGCAGCCGGCCTCAACGATGTGGAAACCGCGGGTGGGCATCCTGGTGAATTACTCCGAGGCGAACGTGGCGTATGCGACCCAAGAGGGCTTCACCAGCATCGGATTCTGGGCTCAGCCAAATGGTAATCTTGCGCTCGGGAAAGTGACGGATTCTGCGCTCGACAGGATGCGCGAAAATATACAGCAGTCCGGTCTCTTCTGTTCGGTGCTCGGAGTGACCGCAAATCACATCGATGCAGACCCTGCCAAACGCAAGGCAGCGAACGATCACACGGCTGGTGTTATCGAAATCGCAGGCAAACTTGGGGTACCGTACGTCGGCACTATGTCTGGTAAAGATCCAGCTAAAACACTGCAGGCTCAGGCCGATGAAATCCAGCGGGTTTACGAGGAGAAATATTTTCCGCTGTGCGAAAAATACAAAGTACGGCTCGTGTGGGAGCCCTGGCCGGAAGGGCCGAATGTCGCGACAGGTCCGATGGGGTATGAGGCGCTTTTCAAGGTATTCGGAAGCTCGCCGTATGTTGGGATTCAATTCGATCCCTCGCATTACGTGCGGCAGTTCATGGACCCGTACGAGACGGCGCGCGACTGGATGGACAAGATCTACGACGTTCATCTGAAAGACACGGAAATCAGGTACGACGTTCTGGAACGAGTGGGTATTAATCCGCCTAGCCCCGCGCACTGGTGGCGGTACAGAATCCCCGGGCAGGGACAGATCGATTGGCCAAAGTTCTTTACCGTCTTGATGGACCGGGGCTATGCGGGCGCTATGAATATCGAGCACGAGGATGAAACCTATCATCCCGGCTATAACGGAAACGACATCAACGACGGATATAAAACCGGCTTCAGCGTCGGACTGAGATTTCTACGGCAATATGTTCTGGTTAAAGCATCGTGACGTCCATGGTCTGGACAGCGAGGCGCAATAACACGTACATCGGGGGTGATTGTTCGCGTTACAGAGCTTTCGCTATGCGCCGGAGAAAAGTGATTCCGGCGCATAGCTCAGTGAGCGTTTGCCTCAACTTCGAGGCTGTGATTGCAACCCGTTGATATAACGGACGGAGAAAAGAGCCGTGAGAGTCGACTTTACCCTTAAACGGAACGCGGCATTCCGGGAGCAGCGGAACAGAAAACTCTTTTAAGGAATCAGGAAAGCTCCTTGGGAATGCGAAGCATCATCCGTGCCGAAAGTATGCGTAATGTTGCTCACCTGGTAACTGAAAGGTAAGCCTGTCGCCTGTCCAAAACCGTCAAAATCCAGGATTCCAGTAGCACTAAGACTAATTAGCCTAAGGGTGCCTTCGATTTTACCTACCGGCGCAGCGGTCGCTGCTTGGTGGCCTCCGAGTAGTTTGGTGGCCGGGATAGGCTTGTACTAGACTCATTAACGCGGTAGACAAACCCCAAAACCGACCCAAATGGGCACGACCCAGAAAACAGTAGAGATCGTCATCCTGCCAACCGGCTGATCGTGAACGGGGTCATGACCGGCACGGGATTCACTTCTATTGAGGCCGCCAAGTCTTAATACCGGCGCTGCCCAGACCACACTCCCTATCAGGATTTCGGACACGGAGAAACTTTTCTCAGTCAGGTGCATTTAGAAACAAAATTGGTGTCCGATTTGGTGCCCCTTCGGATTGGGATTTCATGCAATTGAGTGCGGGAGTCTGCGAAGGGAGGGAGCCCCGTATCTATAACGGATTGAGTATGCTAGGAGGATCAGTGCAAGTCGGTGCAAGAGAGTGCGAAGAGGCTAAATCCACATTTCGAGTCAGGTGCATTCAACCGGGCTCTGCCACCTCTCCGCTTTTGTTTACAGCAACTTGCGGAATATTTTTTATTCTAGCATTCTCACACCCTCCGTCTCGGATGAAACTAAATCCATCCGCGCGCCGGAGGCAGGGCACAAATTTGCATTTCAACTAACGCAAGGCCATCAAGTGCGTTTGCGGCATGCGTTAGTAATTTACTTTGAGGCGGTTGCCAGCATCTGGCTCTCGATCCACTCATAGGTTTTGGCCATGCCGTCTATCAGGCGGATCGATGGCTCCCATCCCAGGTATTCGAGGATCTTTGTGTTGTCGCTATTGCGGCCGTTTACACCCCTTGGCGCGTCGAGTTTGTAGGTTCTCTTCAGCTTCACGCCCGCGATCTCCTCCACAATGTCCACCAGCTGGTTGATGGTTACAAGCTCGCTGCTGCCCAGGTTGATCGGCTCGTGGATATCGTTCTCCAGGATTGCCTGCGTACCCTTCGTGCAGTCGTCGATGTACATGAAGCTTCGCGTCTGATGACCGTCACCCCAGATTTCGATTTCGTGCTTTCCGGACGCCTTTGCTTGAATTACTTTGCGGCAGATCGCGGCGGGCGCCTTCTCGCGACCTCCATCGTACGTGCCCAAAGGCCCGTAGACATTGTGATAACGTGCTACGCGGGTCTGCAATCCAAAATCTTCCTCAAAGTGCCGGCACATGCGTTCGCTGAAGAGCTTCTCCCACCCATAACCGTCTTCAGGCAATGCGGGATAGGCGTCTTCTTCTTTGAGCGGGATTACGTCGGCACTCTTCTGCTTGTCGCCGTTGTAAACGCAGGCCGAGGAGGAATAGAAGAAGCGCTCGACGCCACATTCTCTGGCTGCCATTAGCATGTGCGTATTCGTGAGAACGCTCAACATGCAGAGAGCCTTGTTGTTCTCGATGAATCCCATGCCACCCATGTCGGCGGCAAGCTGAAAAACAACCTGGACGCCCTTTGACGCCTTATAGCAATTGGCCTTATCGCGGAGATCAAGCGACAGGCTTTCAACACCATTGCTTTGTTGGTACCACTCATCCAGAGGCTTTACGTCCACCGCGCGCACAACATTGACCCCGTTGTTCAACAGTTTCTGAACAAGATGGCCGCCAATAAAACCGCCGGCGCCGCAGACTACAACCTTTTCATTTGTCAATCGCATTTTCCTGCTCCTGTGGCTACGCCTGGATTCATACAGCTATCTTTCACTTTTATTGCCACCCCAGGCGAGAGTTACTAAATATCTGGACACCGATGGCTATCTGCCCTTGCTCGGGCATCCATCGGTCATCGCTGATTATGTAAGGTCGAATAAATAATATGAATTAGGACGAGAGAATTACTCTTGAACAAATCCTAATCATAGTATCGATATTCCGTGAAAGGCTCGTCAAGCCGAACACGTTCCCTGAAATAGCTGAAAGCAACTCCACCAGTTACAAATGCACTTCCTGCAAGAGCAAATTACGGAATTCAGGGAAGCCGATTTGACAGTGTTTCTTTCGCGTGCATACCGCCCGTTCTGCCAACGCTCAAATAGGTGAAGCCGTGCTGTGCCATGATGGCTCTATCGAAGAGATTGCGACCATCGATAACAATTGGATATCGCAGGGTATAACGCAGACGGTCAAGATCAAGTTCGGCAAACTCCTGCCAATCGGTCAAGACTAAGAGGGCGTCAGCTTCCGTTGCAGCCTCGTATGCATCCTTTGCGTAGCTCAAAGTTCCGGAAGGAGGCAACACCTGTTTTGTCCTCTCAATGGCGGCTGGGTCGTAAGTTGAAATGATGCATCCTTCCTTCAGAAACTGGCTGATTAGATCGATCGCCGGTGACTCGCGAATATCATCAGTGCCACCTTTGAACGCGAGGCCAAGTACTCCCAGCTTCTTCCCGCGGAAAGTCCAGAGTGCCGAGCGAACTTTCTGGAAGAATCGCCGCTTTTGCTCCGTATTGATCTTTTCCACTTCACGCAGCAAGCCGAAATCAACACCTAATTGTTCCGCTACATAACGGAAAGCCGCAACGTCCTTTGGGAAACAGGAACCCCCATAACCAATTCCCGCCTTGAGAAACTTAGGACCGATTCTCCCATCGGCTCCGATGCCCTGGGAGACTTCCTCTACATCTGCTCCGGCCGCTTCACACACGTTGGAAACTACATTGATGAATGAAATCTTCATGGCAAGGAACGCATTGGATGCGTGCTTGATGAGTTCCGCAGCTTTGGTTGAGGTTTGAAGGAGCGGAGGTGGTTGCGCTTCCGAGCGTAATCCGGGCACTGCGTCTGCGGCTTGGTAGTACCTGCCGGAAGTCAACGGTTCGTAGATCGCGCGCAGCAGATTGGCGGCGCGTTCGTTCTCCACGCCGATAACAATGCGGTCCGCATGGATAAAGTCGACGACCGCCGTGCCCTCTCGAAGAAATTCCGGATTCGAAGTCACGTCAAACAGTTCGCGCGGAACGCCGTTACGTTCGATTACACGGCTGATCCACTCGTTCGTGTATACGGGAACTGTGCTCTTTTCGACGATAACTTTGTATTCCGTGATGGAGCGCGCAATCTGACTCGCTACAGCATCCACATACGATAGATCGGCGCTCCCGGTCTGGCTTTGCGGCGTTCCTACAGCCACAAAAATCGCTTGCGATTTTTGCGTGGCGGTATCCAGATCCGACGTAAATTCGATCGAAGTGTTGCGATGACGTTCCAGCAGTTCGGGCAGATACTCCTCATAGATGGGGAGGTCGCCCGCGCGAAGCATCGATATCTTTGATTCATCATTGTCCACGCAGATCACACGATGACCGATCTCTGCAAAGCAGACAGATGCAACCAGCCCAACATACCCTGAGCCGACAACGGCGATAGTGATTTTTTCAGTCATAAAGTCTTCTCGTCAGCGGTTTATGGAAGTCTTGTTTCCAGAGGACTTGTCAACGAATTCGTAATAGGTTGGAGCGAATGTTTAATCGCCCTTCGGTTTCCTCTTACGTCGAGTTCGCGTTCGAACATTGCGCTGATGGCCTTCGCTGCGCCTCTCATAGAATACCTTGCCGAGAAACATGCCAATGCTCTCTGTGACATCTCGATACGTTTATTTTGTGACAATTCCAGCCATTTGGTAATGAGGCCATAGGTGCCGTCTGTGGTATCATCTCCGACAATTCCCGCCCCATCCGATATGACATCCTGCCAAATATTCACCTTGTTAGAGATCAGCACCGGCTTGCCGCAAGCCAAAGCCTCGGCAACGGCAATGCCGAAGTTTTCCTGATGCGATGGGAGGATGAATGCTTCCGCGGCATGGAACGCACCCCATTTCGCGTCTTTCTGCAGGAGGCCAGGCCAGTAAATTCTATCGGCGACGCCCAGTTTCTCTGCTTGTTTCTCAAGCGTTGCTCTCAATCCGACCTGATCGGGACCAGCCATCACCAGATGAAGATCCGGTGCATTGGATGAGATGCGTGAAAACGCCTCGATCAGCAGATCGCAGCCCTTCTTTTCATGGATACGTGCCATAAAAAGAAGAAAGCGGCGATTTCGTGCGCCTGGGCAGGCCGAAAAAAAAACTTCTCTTTGAGAGGCCGGATCGCCATTGGGAGCGTTTGTTCCGTAGGGCACCACGACTCCGTTCCAGCGGTTCAGGCGAAAGCTCAATTGAGCCTGCTCCATCTCAGTTTGCGTGGTGAAAAGCACCGCCAGGGCGTCACGCAGCACTGGATATTGAAACGCGCGCCAGTACAAAAGTTTTTTCAGGTGTTTGAGCGGATATGTCTTCTTAAACCACGGATCCAGCGCGCCGTGAATAAACACTGCGTATGGAACTCTGCCTTGAATTGCGCGCCATCCGGCAAAGCTGTTGTATTGCCAGATGCCATTGATTATGACAGCGTCATACTGATCAACATGTGCCCGCAGCCAGGGGAGCAATCGGGACGAGTATCCGTAAACGGATCTCACCGGTCCCAAGGCGTGCACTTTGAACAGAAGCTCCTTCAGAAACGCTTCCTCCGGACCGTCGAGTGAGGCGACCTCCAGATGAATACCCTCCTGGTGGTACGCGTCGGCGAGCTGACGCAATCCTTCCGGAGGCCCTCCATGTTTCAGAGACAGCGAATAAATGACATGCAGAATGCGCAGCGGTGAATGCGTCTTTTTCGCTTCAGCAAGCGGCCGCGCTTCTTCGATTCTGTTCAATCCAAACCTGCTCATTTTTTGACGCCAGGTACGAAACGGCTATTGCACCCGCACGTTGTAGGCAACCGGCCTTGGCGTTCCTCGGTCGATCGCACAGACTTTTACTGTAACCGTGTTTGCTGCAGAAACAAAGGCCTGCCAGATGAATCCGTCACCCGGATCGCTGACCGGGGACGCCACTGCAACCATAGAACTTGTAGCTCCGGACAAGCGCGCCACGCCGCTGGTGCATTGACCTGACTGCAGAGGACTTCCTCCAATTGCGGCAGTCGTACCTGCGACAACTGTTGTGCTCGCCGCTGGGCTGGACCTAACAGCATTCGCCATCGCTGCCCCGCCACCGGCAACTTCAATCGACTTCACATAGAGAGTCTTGGCGACGCTCAGGTTTCCGGAAATCGAAACATCGGCAGTGGCGTCAGGCTTTCCCTGCACCTGAAAAGCATTCACCCACTTGGATCCGGACCAGACATCGTATTCATAGCCTGGGTGCTCCGTATTTGAAGGAGCACCGTTAATGCAAATGCGATTCGTCGATTGCTTTTGTCCTTCGGGCGGAGTGTCAAACCAGCAGTATTGATTTGCGTACTTCAAACCATTCATCCATCCGCCGTTGGAAAATCCTCCCTTGACCGTACTGTGATTCATATCTTGCGAAAAGGCCGTAGGCTGGGGCGTAAATGCCGCCAATAGCGCTGAAGGTAACTTCCGGTTCAGCGGTGCGTCCTGTGGCATAGAGCGGGGCTGTAACGTATTGGCCATGCGCGGTCGGCCCGATATCGAGGCGAAGGTTCTTGTTGTCGACCACCTCGCCAGCTTGTGCTGAAAGTGGAATGGTTGCGACTCCATCGAAGTTGATGCGTGCAAATCGATGGGTCGCAATTTCTCGCTTGTGCGCAAAATCACCGCCCGCAATCGTTACTGAAGATATATTGATTGCGCCTGCGTAAGGACGATGTCCAGGCGTTGCATTGCTGCCACCATTAGGATCGACGTAGAGGCCGTCAGGGATATAACCAACGATGACATCTGCGCAGGTGTGCGTATTGGTTTGATCGCAAGTATCCCGGTAGCCTTGTTTGGGAGGTTGGATGGCGGCGACGTGAGAATCCTGCAAACTCATCGCGCCATAGAATCCATAGGGCAACTCTTCAACAATGGAGCCGGCCGGCCAGGAAGTGCTCGCTGGCGCTGAGCCGCTGATACCTCGGGAGGCGATATAGAGCTTTCCGTCGCCACCAAAGCCCGCAACATTCACCACTTCATACTGCCCTCTTTTGACGCCTGATACGTAGCGCGAAGGCTCGGTGCTGCCCGAGGCATAATCCTGGGGAAGAAGGACGTATGGATAGTAGTTATGAGTCTTCAGATTGATGTCGTTCCGATCGGTGGAGAGATGCGGCATCCAGTCAGTGCTGGCAACTGAAACGGCGGTCGCATTTCCCGCCAGTGAAGCAGACAGAGTTGTGTTCCGCTGGGCCTCCGGCAATCACCGCGGCATTCAGCCTGCCAGCCTGGTCCCACGGTAATCCTTCAAAGTAAAAGTTCTTAACTGTGCTCACGCTTCCGTTGAAGACCTGTATTCCAGCCGCATATTTGAGAGGTTTAATCGACCTGCCATTGAAGGAGAAGTTCACTGCCTTATCGACAAAGATACCGGCATGCGTGTCCGGCGAGACAGGTGTTGGAGAGCCACCAGGGCCGGAGTTAGGTCCCGGGAACTGCCCATTTACACAATTGACGCTGTAGCAATATTTGTCGCCGGGGCCCCCTGTTGCCTCGTCGGTCGACCCGGGGAATGTCGCCGGCCAGAATAATGGGCCAGCGTACCGCATAAATATAGAGGTTGTTCGATGAAAGCCGCTCAGAGCCATAATTTACCTGCAGACCGCGGCCGCCATGGTTGTACATCTTCACATCGCGAAGATGAAAACCGTCGGCAGTTCCAATCTCGAGTAGGGTTCCTTTCGTAGCGTGGCCGCTCCCCAGAAGCGAGAGTCCCTCAACGCTCCCGTTACAGGTCCAGTCTCCACATTTTCCCGCATACACAGTAATCAGATTTGCAGTGGGACTGGCGGTCTGAAGCGAGGTGGTTTCCGGTCCATCTCCGATCAGATGTAGTTGCGCGGGAATTCGAAGCGTTTGACTTACCTTGTAGGTGCCAGCGGGAAGATAGACAACCGGAGAACCCTTTGCGCCTGGCCCGGCCGGATGATCGAGCGAGTACCCGATTGCCTTTTGTAAAGCTGCTGTGTCGTCGGTTGTGCCGTCTCCCACGGCGCCCTCATTGCGGACGTTGAGTCGGCCCGTAAGCGAGTCCGGCCGTCTCAAATCAAGTACTGCGGGTTGATTTTCACACTGCGATGGGAGCGGTTCATTTGATTTGAAGCCGGGCGTGAGCACCAACATTCCGCCATTGGAGCAGGCGTTGCGGTATGCGTCACTCAACGAAAGCTGCGAATGACTGTCAAGAACGACAGGTCCGGGACGTTGTCTGGCCTTGCGAGGGGTTGACGGCCTGTCCCGCAATTGAGGAAAAAGAGCCTGCACCGAAGAAAAGAATCAAGAGATTGGCCGAACCGAGTTTCCATCGAAGCATCTTGTAACTCCAATCTGACTTTCTCCTGATTGCAGGTTCTTACCGATTTCTGTTAGAGATCGCAGCTTCGTCGTCCATTTGCTGCAGGATTGGGTTATGCCACTTGGGCCTCTTCACCTGTTGCTCTGTCGATGACTCTTTCATCAATCGAGCGTTGGCACGCGTGATTCCAGATTTGCGCGTCGACGTTGTCGAAACTGACAAGCTGTCCCGCCGAGACGCAGGAAGGTCGGACTGCTTTCGAGCCAATGATGATTGGGTTTGACGGGAGAATGCTGACTGGGTCTGGGTATTGAATGACGCTCGGGTCCCTTTTGTCGAATTCTGATGAAGTGTAGCTAGGGTGATGTCTGGATTCAGGAAGCTCGTTTGATCGAGACTCTCGAATGGACCGGGCGTTACCGTCGCGGAGTCCAGGCCCGTTGCCGTGACCGCGTCAAGGGGACTCCTGCTGTAGTCCCTGGGTTGCTCCGTCAATTGTGTGCTGGAAGCATACGCTTCGCTGTGTTTCTTCTGTTTCTTATCAAGTAGAAGTGAGTTATTCTTACCATCCGAATTTAAAGCGTGATCGGATAGCGGCATTGATCCTGTTTGAGGAGGGTTGACTTCCAATTCAGCCGCGGTATTTCCTGAACCGGCTCTCCAGGACGATTGCGGATAGACGGGTTGTAATAGAACCACGTTTGTTCCGGACGCGGTCTTATCTGGCGGCACGAGCGATGGAGATGCGGTTGGAGATGGTAACGACGGTAATGGGCGCCCGAAAGATGATGCGGGGAGCTTTGGGAGAACCGACATAAGGTCCATATTCCCCGTCTTGCGAGGGGCGTTTTCGAGAATCTCGATCGGCAGCTTTGTGTGTTGGCCCGTAAGTATGGTGGAATCCTTCACTGCGCTGTCCAGCTGGAATGGAACGCGGCTCACGACGAACAGTTGAGTTACGGAAGGGTTTAAAGGCGTAGCTACGATGCTTGCCCCAATCGCGTCAAACGGCAGCTGGTGTTCGTCTGGCGTCATCAAGCTCGTTGCACCCGGCGCAATCTCGGTTAGAGGTGCAGGAGCCACAGCGGAGTCGAGTCCATTCAGGTCGTTGTCCAACGGAAGCGCTAAACTATCGCCCACCGAGCTGCTAATTTGGGCGCTGGCAAATGCCGAACATATCATCGCAAAACAGCCGAGCCATAAAAGCGCGGAAAGCTTCCTGCCGGTGAGCTTCATTGTTAGAAAACGTCCTTCTCAGGTTGAGGCGCCAGAGAAAATGCCGGAACTTTGAAAAATATCCACAAGAGCGCGGAGGAGAGCAGCGCGTCCCTTATTGCCAGGAAGCGCACCCATAGACCGGCCTCAGTCGTAAGTGAGTTGTAGATCAGAATCAGGATGACCAGAGTTGCGACGACCTCCGGCAGATTTACTCTTGCCACTTCAGCCACGACTCGAAAGAGTGCGCTGACAATGATTGGGTAGAGGATCATGCCCCAGATACCGAAATCTATCGCGCCACCGGAGTAAATCGAGTTCGCTTCGTCTATATAGGCAAAATGATAGGTCATATTTGCAACGCTCTCTTCGCTGTAAAGAAAAGAGCTCTTGTCTTCCCACAACGCTGACGGGATGACTAGTTGAAATTCGTGTATCGCATTTCGGCCCTTTGCCGGCTCGATGCGAAAGCTGGCGTCAAGGAGGTCGGAAACATACCCCAACACAAATGTTCGCTTCTGCAGATTCTCTTTAAAGCTCTGATTTGCCTTCGCGGTATTGCCGCTCTCGTACAGCGCCAGAGCTAGAGAGATGCGATCGGCAAGCGAAACCTTATGCCTGCTCCAGGCGGCATATCGGAGGTAATAAAATGCCGTGGCTCCCACTCCGATGGCGGATGCGAGCACGACTGCAATCATCACCCTCTTTGAAAAGGACCACTTTGGCTTGAAAGATCCAAATCGCGAAGCAATGATTCCCAGTAGAAAGAAGTAGACAAGACTCCTGCGTCCCGTCGGTATGATCAGGACAAATTGAATGGCGAGCGTGACGAAGAAAAATCGCTTCATCATGCCCTTCCGCCACTCCACTGAGCAGAGAGCCGTAAATGCAAATAAGGCCGGGAAGAGCCACGCGAGAATTCCTCCAAGGATGCTGACGTGGCCGCCGTTAGCGGAGGCGGTCGAACCCATGTACCCGAGCTCACCGGTGACGTAACCCGTGATGACGAGACCCGTACCAACAAGGACAAACAATCCAGCTCGATTGTCGAGCCTAAGCCGAAAGTTCTTCCCGAATATCGGCGATTCGTAGATTTCCCCCAGCGAATACAGCAGGCTTGAAGCAATCAGGACGGCTGCCATCGCATGGGACACAGCTTCCGGGTCCCGGTTGAAGAACTGTGCCAATCCCATGTTGCCTCGAGATATGCTGAGCCAGCTGTTCACTACTCCCAGGCCGTAGCCCACCGTATTGGAAATACAGATGAGATGAGAAAACCGAATCGGTTTCCGCCGGATCGCGATCTCCCAAAGCGTATAGAGGCCTACCGATGCTGCTGTCAGAGCTGAAAGAAAGAGCATCGTGTCGGTGGGGATCATCCAGGTAAGCAGGCCGACGGTCATGAGCAGCAGGGGGAAATCGAGGAAATACAATCGCCGGATGGGTTCTGCGTCATCGCCCAGCCGTCGGCTGACACGGGCTGCTCCAGACCATGGAAGCTCGATCCTCGGATTGAGGGTTGTATTCATCCCTGAAGGCTACCCGTTGGCGTCGCCAAAGCCATTTCTATGTTGCGCCGGCGCGCGGACTCAATCAATGTGTGTAGATGAGCAAGCCACCTGTGATGGTGATGGCTGCTTCTATCCCGCGATACGTCATCGTCTTGCCAATACTCGATGGCACGAAGAGTATGTCTCCGTCCTTCACGTTGATGTCTGCCTGCGAGCCATAGGTCACGTGCTTAAGATCAAGATCGACTTCTTCTCTCCCCTCGGAGGTCTTACGAATCAGTTTGGTTTTACTTAACGCAGCGGTCTTGTCCCAGCCGCCAGCGAGCGTAATGGATTGCATCACTGAGATAGGAGAATTGTTATCGATCAGGAAGCCGCCGGGCTTCAGCACGTCGCCAATTACGTACACCACCCCGGCTTTAGCCACGATGACAGTGTCTCCAGGAAGAATCACCGGATTCTCCTGGGCATACATGGTGGCAGGTCCAGATTGTAACGCTATATTGACAGGATGCTGCGGATCATCACGATGCACGATCGTGACCGTTTTTCCCGCGGTCGTCTGCATGCCGCCGGCGATAGAAATCATATCGAGCATCTTGCGAGTCCCGAGTGTGGGATAGACGCCCGGACTTCTCACTTCGCCCATCACCGTAGCTCCCTGCGATGCGTACTCCGCGATAAAAACGGTGACGTGCGGATCGAGAATCAGATGGCGCGACCGCAGCTCATCTTCGATTCTCCGCGCGGCTTCGATCGTGTTCATTCCGGCCAGTCGCATCATTCCGAGAACTGGTAAGTTGACCTCGCCGTCCTGGCTGACTCGTACAGAGGTCGTTAACTCCGGCGTGTCAAAAACAACGATGCTTAACAAATCTCCGGCGCCTATCGCGATGTTCGGTGCAGAATTGCGTTGCTGGTCGGGCGAGATACCAGGGGCTGGCTGCTGCGAAAACCCAAGCGTTGCAGACAGCGAAAAGGCGATGAAGGCGGCTACTGAAACAGGTAGATATCGGGTCTTACTTTTCTTCATCGGTTACTCCGTAGCCAGCCCCGTAACCTTTGCTGTAGTCATAGTCATAGCGTTTTGAATAGGTATAGTAATTTTCCAACCGCAGGTCGACGTCATTTACAACCGTCCCTAACAGCCTTGCATTTGCGCGGCGCAACAAATCACGAACGCGAGACAGCGCTTTCTTGCGCGTGACACCAGACCGCACCAGGATGAAAACCGCATCCATGTGAGGAGCCAGGCTCAGCGTGTCAGATACCGCAAGCACAGGCGATGTATCGATAATCACGTGATCGTATTCGAGCCGCCACTGCAGAAGCAGATCTTCCATGCTCCGCGAAGCAAGCATTTCGCCTGGGTTTGGTGCAATCGGACCGCGCGTGACGACCGTAAGGTTGGGCAGATCGGGCAGCGGCTGCTCGTAAACTTCACTGCCTGACTCGCGAGAGAGGAGCGTCGACAAACCTACTCTGTTTGAGGTCTTGAACTTCAGATGCTGCGTGCCCTTCCGAAGATCAGAATCGACCAGCAGAACCCGAGCGGAGCGCCTCGCGAAAGAAATGGCGAGATTCGCAGCGCAGGTAGATTTCCCCTCCGCCGCAAAGCTGCTGGTCAGCAATATCAGCCTGGGCTCGCGGTCCACGGCGGACAGCATAAGTGACGACCGAAGCGTTCTGAAGCCCTCCGCGATGATGGATTGCGGCTCCGTGTAAGAGATCAGGTCTGCGGAGACTCTGGAATTGCGTTCCCTCTCCAAAGCCGAAAGCTCGGATGAGCCCGCACCGGACTTCTTCAATACATCGAAATGTGGAATGACTGCCAGCGCAGGCAATCCCGAAATGGCCTCGGCATCATCCGAGGTGCGGATGGTATCGTCCAGCGATTCAAGGAAGAGTGCGGCAATGATCCCCAGTACTAAACCGCCGAGAAGGCCAAGCAAGAGATCTTGCCTCTTTGCCGGAGATACGGGGCGCGAAGGCGCGGCAGCTCGATCGACCACGTCGATGTTATTCGAGTTCAGACCTGCGGTAATGCCGGCTTCCTTCAACTTGGTCTGCAGAGCGTCGTACAGGTCAGAGGCAGAATCCGCTCCGTGTTTCAGAATCTCGAGTTCGGCCGTTGACTCGTTAGCCTGATACGCTTCCTGTTTGATCTCTTCCAGGCGCTGGCGGAGAAGGTTCTCCGTCTTCACGGAGGCGTTGTATTCCTCTTCAAACCGGTTCGTTAGGTTATTGATTTCCGTATCGATGCTCGACTGAACGGAGGCCAACTGCTTTTCGGCTTCCTTCACTTTTGGCCAGTCAGAGCCATATTTTGATTTCAGCTGCGCGTACTGCACCATCAATTCGCTTTGCTGCTGGCGCAAGGCTGTCAGTGTCGTTCCCGGCGCGACAGAAACGAGCAGCTCGGGATTTCGGGTCTGCGCCAGCCGATAGCGGGCTTCCTTCACGATGCGATCCGCCTGCGCCTGTGCGAGTTGCTGGTTTACAGTCTGCAGGTTATCAGTGACAAGCGTCTGGCCATCCGCGTTCAACCCGATGAGGTTGTTGGCTCTCTGATAATCCGCGACCTGCATCTGCGAATCTTCCACTTGTTTCTTCAGGGTGCTTAGCTGCTGCGAAAGCCAGGTTGACACGCGATTCGAGCCTTCATACCGGGCGCGCAGGTCGCGCTCCATGTATGCATCAAGAATCGCATTGGTAACAGCGGTAGCAAGCCGGGGATCAGGATTTCTGAACCGGATTTCGACCAGGTTCGTTCCCGGAACAAGCATGATTTTCAGGTTCCCGGAGAATGCCAGCAGCAAGGCGGTCCGTTGGGCGGGTGTCAGATGGCCGTTATATGGCGAATCCTTAAACACCTCCGAAAAAGGCTTCTTGTGGTACAGATCGAGATTATTGATTACGTCGAGCGCAACCGTATTGCTGCGCATGATGGCAACTTCAGTCTGCAGGCGCTCGGAAGACGCGTCCTCTCCGGCGAGGTTCTGCTCGACCAGATCGCTGATACCGATGTTTGTTGAACGCCCGAGGTCGATGTCAACCTGGGCCACAGCCTCATAGAGGGGAACCGTCAGAAAGGCAAAATAGCTGGCTACCAGAATCCCAAGAAGAAGACAGACAAGAATCACCCACTTCCGCTTGATGATGATCTTGCGCACATCGCCGGGCGTGAGAACGGTATGTTCTAAAGTGCCGCCCACCGCAGGCGCTAGAGGTAATTCCGGCGGTCGCGGGGTAATCGCTTGTCCTTGCATTCCTGGTCTGAACTCCTTCAATTACTTGAACCTGCAGACTGCTAATCTTTTCTATCGGTCCCGTGGGCTGGCAGCGAGAGCAAAAGCATCGCCTAAAATGGGTGAAACTACCAACACCGTGGCCCGAAAACTCAAATGCTCTTTGGACGTCTGTACTGTGTGGACCATCCAACCCGGATGAAATGAGCGGTCTTTCCAGGCTAACCATCGGTCGATCAAGCGCTTGCAATAACCCCAGCCACATCTATGCCAAAAGATTGTCTGGCATGAGCGGGAACGATCTGACGCGTCGCAGAAATTGGAATCTGCTGTTCAGCGCAAGTTGGATTGTCAATAATTGCGCACACGAGGGGATTCGTCTCTAAGATAGCGGACCGCAGGAGGGTGGTCAATCAAAAGCGTTGCCCATCAGTAATTAACTTTGGACAAAAAAAGCCGGAAGCTGACAGCCTCCGGCTCTGGTTGATAAGGGTCGAACGTCAATCGCCGTGTGGGTAGTCCACGCGGACTGCGAGGATTTCATACGGGTGTATCGGGACAGTCACATGTCCGCCTTCTACGGTAAGGGACGAGCCCTGCGGCTGCTCCAGCAGGTTCGTTTGCGTGGCAGCGGTCGCTCCCGCGGGCAATGCAATTTCTACATTGGCCTGCTTCCCTGCCCACTCATACATGTGCAGAATCAGCGAGTTGCTGTCCTCCGCCTTCTTCATCGCGGTAAGCACGACGTTTTCCGGCTTGACGGTCAGGAATGAATGCTCAAGTGGCAACGTACCGGTATGAGCCTCTACCTGGACCGCCTTCAGTCCGTAGTTGTATTCGTAACCGTGACGGACCGTTAAAGCCTGCTTCCAGTCCCCGGCGTGCGGATACAGCGCGAAGGTGAAGTGCTGGTGACCACGATCTGCCACAGGATCAGGCCAGGTTGGCGAGCGCAGCAGCGTGAGCCGCAGCACATTACCGGCGTCATCGTAGCCGTATTTTGAGTTATTGATGAGGCTGAAGCCGTGCTGGCCATCGTTCAGGTCGGCCCAGCGCAGCGCAGGGACCTCGAATTGCGCTTTATCCCAGCTGTTGTTACGGGTGGTCGGACGCTCAATGCTGCCGTACGGAATTTCGTAGGTAGCCTTGTCGTTCGTTGCTGCCAAGGGAAAAGCCGCTTTGAGAAGGATGTGGTCTTCATGCCAGTCGATGTCGTTGACAACGTTAACCTCATCCGAATCGGCGGCAAGTCGAATCTCCTGCACGAACTTCGACTTCGACCAGTGACGCGTTACGCGGATTGAAGCGCGTGCCGGGCCCTTCGCAACCAACTCAACTGAATCAGCATCCGTCAGCTTTGTCGGAGGAACATCAAGCGTACCGGGATCGACGTTCCACGCGTCGTAGTCCTTCGGTGTGTCCTTGAAAGCCTGCAGTTCATTGCCGCAAGCGCCATTGGCGAGGGTTTCGAAGTTTGCTTTCTTGTCGAAGAGGCTGGTGATGCAGCCAGTCGTCTTGTCGACGGTGACCCGGACGGCAGCGTTTTCCAGAGTAAGTCCGTTGACCTTCAGATCGCTGGTAAATGGCTTCTCGCCTGCAACCACATGCAGAACTTCGTAGCCCAGGGATGGAACATTCTTTGCTTCTACGAGCAACTTGTAGGAGTTCGTCTTCTTATCACTGGACAGTTCGAGCGATGGAAGAACGTGACCCCCTGCATCGAGAACAGAGATGCCACTCGCAGCCGCATTCGGCAGCTGCACGCTCACTTCCACGGGGCCGGAGCGCTCCCATGCCAGCGGGTTGAAGACAAGTATCGGCACATCACCCGCAGCTTTCGTATTGATCTGCGCGGCGATAGCCTGCAGAGACTTCTGCGAAATCTCGTCCGTCTCCAGGCGGACCTTATCGAATTGCTCCTGCGCTTCCTTGTAGATGACACCGATACCGGAGCCAGCCGCGAGGTCATGGAAACCATTGAATGTAATGGTCTTCCAGGCATCGGTCAGCTGGTCGTTCGGATAGGATTTTCCATCGAGCCACGCCAGCGAAGCATACTTTTCCGCGTTCAGAGCCCATTCTTCGCTGTGGCGCATGTTCCATTTGTGCTGGGCCTGCGTGGTTTGCACACCGCGGTGATACTCAAAGTACAGCTCGCTCTTCCATGTCGGAATGGCGATCTGGCCTTCGGCCGGCGTTGGAGGCGGCTTGTAGCCCTTCATCACTGAGAAGTAGTCCCAGGTAGGCGATTCCGGAGAGACTTGTTTTTCAACAGTGCTGAAGAAGCTTTGCGCCGTTCCGAATTTGTAATTGGGAACGATCTTGTTCGGCTCTGCCCAGTGTGCGCCCTCATCCAGAATTGCACGGGTTGGACCGCCGCCGTGATCGCCGATGCCGTAGAGATCCATCATTTCGGTGATGCCTGGCGACCGCTCACGTGCCTGCTTGAAGCCGTACGAAAGACGCACTGGATTCAGATTGTCATTGGCGTAATCCAGCGGAAAATAGGTCAAGACCTTGCTGCCATCCGGCGATTCCCACCAGAAGAGCTTGAAGGGAAGCTGATTGGTGTCGTTCCACGTCATCTTCTGGGTGACGAAATAATCGACGCCAGATTTCTTGTAGATCTGCGGCGTCTGCCAGTTGTAGCCAAAGGAGTCGGGATTCCAGCCGATCCGGACATCGACGCCATATTCCTTCTGATAGAAACGCTTGCCAAGTAGAAGCGAGCGCGCCTGCGATTCGCCATCAGGCAGGTTGAGATCAGGTTCGACCCACATGCCACCGACCACTTCCCAGCGGCCTTCCTTGATGCGCTTCTTGATCTCTTCGTTAATCTCCGGATACTTCGTCGCCATCCACTCGTTGTACTGCGCGGCAGACTGGGTGTAGGTGTAGTCCGGGTACTCGTTCATCAGCTGCAAGGCGGTCGAGAAAGTGCGCTTGACCACGTCAACGGTTTCGGTCCACGGCCATAGCCAGGCTGCGTCGATGTGGGAGTTGCCGGTCAGGTGGAACGTTCCCTCTTTCAGGAGGGGCTTGAGCGCCTCCAACTGACTCGTAGACTGCTTCAGCGAAGCGTCAAATTTGGTTTGATCGGCAGCATCGAGAGCCTTCAGGTCAACTGCCTCGATCGATTTTTCCAATGTTGCCTCGTCACCCTGCGGATTCTTCGACAGACTGGGAACGAGAAGTAAGGCGGAAAGGAATTCCTTGCGCAGGTCGTCGGGATTGGGCCGGTTTTCGGAAAAGTCGATCTTGAATTCTGCATTGTGAAAGTGCTTCTGATCCACCGTGTGAAGCATCTTCACGGCAATCAGAACCTTGTCACCCGGCTTTGCATGATCGAACAGCACGATTGGCTCGAGATCGTCGCCGAGAGCCACACGGCGGCCATTGAAGTAAATGATCTGGGGCACGGGCCCGTTGGCACCTGCCTCGAAGCGGAACCAGATGCGCGTATCGGTCAGGTCATATCCGTTGAGGGTCTTTGGAACCTCCACCGTGCGCCGATACCAGGCTGCCTCGCCTGAAGATTCCGCGCCTGGCTTTACAATCTGCCAGCTTGAATCGTCAAGATCCACACTTTCGCCGTGCGGAACGTCGCCCGAGTGAAACCGCCACTCGCCTGCAGGCAGGTTGTCGAGTGCACTGAGACGTTGTATGACGGTCTGTGCCTCGCCGGGCAACGACTTCGTAAGCTGTGCGGTCTGCTCTGCATTTTGCGCCCACACAGGAGATAAAAAAAACAAGGCAGTGGCGCAAATCGTGCTCCAGGCCACCCCGCGACCCAATCCAGTCTTCACCTAAGAATCTCCTAGCTCATAATTCCCGCGTAACCGTGGCAGAAACCTGTCTGAAACAACGGGTAGAGACGGGTCGGATTATATTCCTAAAAAACAAAAAGTGGAAACGATTCCATTCCTGTCTTCGAAAAGCGGCCACTTCCTCTTCCCTCACCCTGACCGCACAGCATCTGCGTCATACGGGGTTCGATTTAGTAGACTCAACATCAGCATGATTCGCCGCCTGGCTTTCCTACTCGTCACCCTGACTGTCTGTTACCTCGTCGCACCTTTTGCAGCCGCCCAGGGCACACGCCTCTGGACACAAGAGCGGTTTGACGAATTTGAAAAGGGCACCCCCAAAGGTGTGGCCGTCCGCAGCGATGGAATACTTGAACCGGGGCCGGACAGCAGGCAGATCGCGGTGACGCCCTCCACCTACGTGTGGTCGATTGCGGCTGACAGCGCCGGGAATGCCTACGCGGCCACGGGTTCGCCCGCGACCGTGCTGCGGGTTGCGCCCGATGGCAAAATCACAAAGCTCTTCTCCAGCAAAGATCTCACCGTGCAAGCCGTGCGCGTCGCGAAAGATGGCTCGGTGTATGCAGCGACTCTGCCCTCCGGCAAGGTCTATAAGCTTCCCGCCGGCGCGACGGACCTGGATGAAAGTAGAGCCGAGGTCGTTTTCGATCCTGCTCAGACAGAAGACAAGCCGAAATACATCTGGGACCTCGCCTTCGACAGAGATGGACGCTTATACATTGCAACCGGCGGACCTGCGGCGATCTATCGTGTTGAAGTTGCGAAAAGCGGCGCGAAACCGTCACTCTTCTTCAAGAGCGACGAACAGCACATCCGCGCCATGCTTTTCGACAAGGCCGGAAATCTGATTGCCGGCTCCGACGGCAGCGGCCTCGTCTATCGCATCGACAGCAGCGGCAAAGGATATGTCCTCTACGACGCTCCCAAGCGCGAAATCACTTCGCTGGCCATCGCGGACAACGGCACGGTCTATGCCTCGGCCGTGGGTGGCAAGGGACAGACCACTCTGCCGCCATTGCCCGTGCAGGGCATTCCAGCGATAACGGCGACGATTACGATCGTGCAGCCGGGCTCGATACAGGCCTTCAACGGCAATACCGTCATTCCCGATGGGTCTGAGGTCTATGAGATTCCTCCTCAGGGCGCGCCGCGCAAAATGTGGTCGGATCACGACGACATCGTTTATGCCCTGACGTGGACACCGCAGGGATTGCTCGCCGCATCGGGCAATCGGGGACGCATCTACCGCATCGCCGAAAACGGCCAGTACGCCGATGTCGCGCATCTTGAAGCATCCCAGGCAGTGGGCTTCGCCGATTCGCCGCAGGGACTCTACGTCAGCACGGCCAATACCGGAAAGATCTATCTGCTGAGCCACGCCCAGGCAGCGGAAGGTACTTATTTGAGCGATGTATTTGATGCCGGCGTCTTCTCTCGATGGGGTCGCGCCGAGGTTGATTCCGGCTCGCAGAATTACGATCTCTATGCGCGCGCAGGAAATATCGAGAATCCAGAGCGCGCCTGGAGCGACTGGAAAAAAGTCACACCCAACAATGGCCCGCTGGGGCTTGATATGGCGCGTTTTGTGCAGTGGAAGGTCGTGCTGCGCCCCGGAGCCACAGTAGGCGCGGTTGGCATCAACTATCTGCCGGCAAATATCGCGCCGGCAGTTGACGAAATTGTGGTTGTGCCGGGTGCACGCGTGAATTCCCCGCCCCCGCAGGGCCCGCAGCAGCAGAATGTCAACATCAACTTCAGCGGCTCATCCAATTCTGGTGTAACGTTCAACCCTGATCCCGGCCGTGAACCGCTCGCTGCGGCCAAGGATAAGTCCTCTGTGACGGCGCGCTGGGCCGCCCATGATGACAACGGTGATGATCTCGTTTACAGCGTGTATTATCGCGGCGATAACGAGACGAACTGGCAGCTTTTGAAAGAAAAAGTGACGGATCGCTACTACACCTTCGATGCAACCGCGCTTCCCGATGGAGCGTACCGGCTCAAGATCGTTGCCAGCGATGCGCCATCGCACAATCCCGGCGAGGCGCTTACGACAGACCGCGTCAGCGACCGCTTTCTGCTCGACACCACGCCGCCGGCAGTTTCCTCGATCGAAGCGCACATGGAGAATGGCAAGATTCACGTCACCCTGACAGCTACGGACAGCGCCAGTCCCATCGGACACGCCGAGTACTCGGTCGATGCCGGACAGTGGCAGTACGTCGAACCGGTTGGCAACCTGTCGGATTCGTTAACGGAGCACTATGATTTCCAAGCGCCGTTGAAGCCGCAACAAGCAGGCGCGCTGCCCGCGACGAATCCGTCGGAGCACCTCATCACCGTTCGCGTCTATGACCGCTATGACAACGCGGCGGCGGCAAAGGCAGTCGTCCGGTGAGATTTGAACTCTTTGTCGCCGCGCGCTATCTGAGAGCAAAGCGGCGGCAGGCTGTCGTTGGCGTGATTACAGCGATTTCCGTGGCGGGAGTCGCTGTCGGAGTGGCCTCCCTGATTATTGCGCTTGCCATCACCAATGGCATGAGCCGCGACCTGCGCGAGCGTCTGTTAAGCTCGACCGCGCATGTAGATCTGATGCGTGTGCAAAGCGATGGCATCCGGAACTGGCGCGAGCTGACGGATCGTCTGCGTCACCTGCCGCATGTGACCGCAGCCGCTCCGGGATTATACGAGCAGGTGCTGGTATCACGCGGCGCACTTTCAGGTGGCGCGGAGTTGAAAGGTATCGTTCCCGCAGAAGAACGCACCGTCAGCGACCTTCTCTCGAACGTCACGCAAGGCAGCGCAGCCCCTCTCTCGCAGCCAACAGACACATCTACCGAAGACGGCGTCAACCGGGCAACGCCGCCCCTGGTAATCGGCTACGATCTTGCAAACACGCTGGACGCCAAAGTGGGCGACACGGTCCTCGTAACCAGTCCTCAGGGCGGATTGACGCCCTTCGGCATGGTGCCGAAGTATCAGCGCTTTCAAATTGTCGGTATCTTCCACTCCGGTTTCTACCAGTACGATTCGAGTTTTGGATTTATCCGCCTGGCCGATGCGCAGCGACTCTTCGGTGAGCCGGATGTGATCTCCGTGATCTCTTTCAAAGTCGATGATCTCTACCACGCTGATCGCATCGGCAAAGAGATTGAAGAGGCCGCTGGTCCGGGATTTGAAACTACGAACTGGATGGAGCAAAACCGCGAGCTTTTCCGCGCGCTCAAGGAAGAGCAGATCGTCACGTTTATTGTCATAGGTTTGATCGTCTGCGTCGCGGCCCTCAACATTCTGATCGCCCTCACCATGATGGTCATGGAAAAGACCAAGGACATCGCCGTGCTCATGTCCATGGGAGTGCAGCCGGGTCAGGTTCGCCGCATCTTCCTGATGCAGGGTTTTCTCATCAGCGTTTTAGGCACCGTCCTGGGTCTCGTGCTCGGCTACGCGCTTGCATGGGCTGGAGGCCACTATCGCTTCATTCATCTCTCGGCGGATGTGTATTCGATCGACTATCTGCCCTTTGCGCCCCGTCTGCTCGATGGGCTCATCGTCGCCGTTGTTTCGTTGGGTGTTTCGCTTCTGGCTACAATCTATCCGTCGAGCTCCGCCGCCAGGGTCCTTCCTGCCGAAGCGTTGCGGTATGAATAGCAAGCAACCTGCAGCACCAGGTCTGCCTCGAATAAGCGGATGCCAGTACGATCCCGAATTCCCTTTCAAGGTTCTTTCTGTTCACTGACGCTAGGTTTTTTGATTTGGCTGCTGGTCGCCGCTTCAGAACCATTCGGATTTGCCTATTCCGTGCTGACACATCAGCAACTGATCAACCTCGCCTGGAACCCTTCGATCAAACCGCTTCTGCTGGAGCGGTACCCGAAGACGACGGCCGAGCAGTTACGCGTGGCCCAGTCCTATGCCTTTGGCGGCTGTGAGATTCAGGATGCCGGCTACTACCCCTTCGGAAATGTGTTCTTCAGCAACCTTACGCATTACATTCGCACAGGCGACTTCATCGCCAGCCTGATCCGCAACGCCCGCAACGTGAATGAACTGGCCTTCGCCCTTGGCGCGCTCTCACACTACGTGGGAGACAATATCGGCCATTATGAGGCTGTCAATCCCTCGACTGCAATTGCCTTCCCGAATCTGGCTTTGCAATATGGGCATTCCGTCACCTATGACGAAAGCCCTCACGGCCACGTCCGGACTGAATTTGCGTTTGATGTTGATCAGCTTACAAAGAAGCACTTTGCACCTTCGGCTTACCTCAATCACATTGGCCTGAGAGTTTCGGCCGATCTGCTGGGGCGGGCGGTCTTTGAAACCTACGGACTGAGTCTGCGCGATGTATCAGGAAATAAGCGGAAAACGGCGGCAAACATCGGCTCTTATCGACACTCCGTCCGCAGTTTTCTGCCGGATTTTGCCCATGCCGAGGTACTGGTTCACCAGCAGGATTTTCCTCCTGATCCAGACACGCAAGAATTTCAAAAACTGGATCGAAGGCTGCAAGAAGCCGATTACAACAACGGCTGGCAAAATACGCGAAAAAATGCAGGCTTTAAGACGCATCTCCTGGCTTTTCTGGTCATTATTGTGCCTAAAATTGGACCAGCTTCTGACCTGTCCATAAAGATTCCCACCGAGGAAACCGAGAGCAAGTACATCGCCAGCGTGAATCGATCACTGGACTGGTACGAAGAACTCGTGAATCGCCTGCAGCAGTTCCCCGCCCAGAATCCGGAAATCACGATGAAGCTGGAGAACCGCGACCTCGACACCGGATATATGGTGCAACCGGGTGGCTATCCTCTGACAGACAAAACCTATGCAAAGCTGCTCGGCTTGATCACAGCGAAACCAACCGAGCCGGCCCCGTCGGGCCTGAAACGGGACATCCTCGCGTACTACTCCAACCCAAATTCACCCATCATTACCAAAAAGAATGCAAAGGCTTGGACAAAGGTGCAGGAAGAGTTGGCTCTCCTGCGGAACATGCCTGTGGTTCCGATAAAGTGAAGCTGATGGAGTCGATTTGCTTTATGCGCAGTACATCTCATCCGGCTGCGCATCAGAATCCTGTGAAGATTTACGGAAATGTTTGGCAGGTGAACTGCAATTATCTTCTGAACACAGACGGTCACGCGTTGCACTTTGGTGCATACGAATTGAGAAACGGATGAGCCGGCGCTTTCTTTTTGGGTCTAACAGTGTTAGAGGTAAGTATGGGAGTCTTCTCCACCACTTCAGGCCTTGCTTCCCCCGATCCGGCGCATTCCGGCCTGAGTCGTCTCAGCCCCAACCTGCATCCATTAGTACAAGTGAAAAGTCTGCGCAAGGAGTACACGACCGGGCGCGGAGAGTTGGTGCTGTTTGAAGGACTCAGTTTTGAGGTCGCGCAAGGCGATCTGCTGGCGATCGTAGGCCAGTCGGGGGCGGGAAAGAGCACACTTTTGCACATTCTCGGTGCTCTTGATACTCCCTCTGAAGGTGACGTATACTGCGCCTCAACTCATTTGAAAAATCTTTCGACCAAGCAGGCGGCTATCTTCCGCAATCGGGAGATCGGTTATGTGTGGCAGTTTCACTATCTTCTGCCCGAGTTTACGGCGCTGGAGAACGTGGCCATGCCTCTGCTGGCGCGGGGCGAGTCGATAACCGCAGCCACCAGAAGCGCGCAGCGGTGGCTTGAGGAAGTGGAACTGGGCGATCGGGCCGAGCATCGGGCCGGTGAACTGTCCGGCGGTGAACAGCAGCGGGTATCTTTGGCGCGTGCGTTGATAACGCAGCCGAAATTGCTACTGGCAGATGAACCAACGGGTGATCTGGATAGCGGGACGGCGGACCTGGTTTTCAGCTTGATTGAGCGCCTGCATCAGGGTCATCATTTGACATCGGTGATTGTGACGCACAATATGGCGCTGGCACGACGATGTAGCCGGGTCTTGCGGCTGGAAAAGGGCCGCATTGAAGGATTGAATCCGCAGGAAGTCTAGGCGGACAGAGCAAGGCCGAAGGGAGTGGCAACAGTTCCTTTGGGAAAGCGGGATGGATGCGATGAGCACCCAAACCAAAGGTCGCTTTCAACCGGGGCCAATTTTCATTTGGTTGAAAGGGGCGCGGTAAGGATGAAGGCGTTTGCAGTTTACGAGTAAGCCCTCGATGAGAAGGGTTTGGGCACACAGGCTCGAAGCTCGGCAACAGCGGCGGTCTTCCGAGGGGGAACATGTTCGAGCGCTATACAGAAAAAGCACGTCGCGTCATATTTTTTGCACGGTATGAGGCCAGCCAGTTTGGATCACCGTACATTGAGACCGAGCACCTGTTGCTCGGCCTGCTGCGTGAGGACAAGGCGTTGACCAATCGCTTCCTGCGGTCGCACGCGTCCGTTGAATCGATTCGGAAGCAGATTGAGGGCCACACGACTATTCGGGAGAAGGTTTCGACGTCGGTCGATCTTCCCCTATCGAATGAGTGCAAGCGGGTTCTGGCCTACGCGGCGGAAGAGGCTGAGCGGCTGTCCCACAAGCATATTGGCACTGAGCATCTGCTGCTCGGACTCCTGCGCGAAGAGAAGTGCTTTGCGGCGGAGATTCTGCATGAGCGCGGGCTGAAGCTGGTTGCTATCCGCGAGGAGCTAGCACGGGCGACCCAGGAGAAGGCTCCGCAGCAGCAGCGTAACCGGGAGTCGAGCCTGCTGGCTGAGTTCTCTCGTGATCTGACGCAGGCGGCGGTGGACAACCAGCTTGATCCGCTGGTCGGGCGCGATTCGGAACTGGAGCGCGTCGTGCAGATTCTGTGCCGGCGCACCAAGAATAACCCGGTGCTGATCGGCGAGCCTGGCGTAGGCAAGACCGCCATCGTTGAAGGGCTGGCGCAGCGGATTGCTGATGGCGATGTGCCCAGCTTCCTGGCTGACAAGCGGGTGCTGGCGCTCGATCTGTCGCTCATCGTTGCGGGCACGAAGTATCGTGGGCAGTTTGAGGAGCGGCTCAAGACCATCATGAAGGAGCTGATGGAGAACCAGAACTCCATCATCTTTATCGATGAGCTACATACACTGGTTGGCGCGGGTTCGGCTGAAGGGTCGCTCGATGCAGCCAACATCCTCAAGCCGGCGCTTTCGCGGGGTGAGATTCAGTGCATCGGCGCGACGACTCCGGGTGAATACCGCAAGTCGATCGAGAAGGATCGCTCACTGGAGCGGCGCTTCCAGGCGGTGAAAGTTCCGCCGCCGAACGAGGAAGATGCGATCAAGATCATTATGGGCATCAAGGACCGCTATGAGAAGTTCCATGCGGTCAGCTACACCGATGATTCGATCCATTTTGCCGTGTCGCACTCGAACCGCTATATTCCCGATCGCTTCCTTCCAGACAAGGCCATCGACCTTATCGACGAAGCGGGCGCGCGTGTGAAGCTGCGGCAGACTTCCCTGCCCGAAGAGATCACCGAAGTCCACAAGCGGATCAAGTTCATCGTGCATCGGATGGACTCGGCGATTGCCAACCACGAGTTCGAGAAGGCCCGCTTCTACTCGGACGAGGAGCGCAAGGAGCGCGAGAACCTGCGCGGTCTGCGCGACAAGTATCACCTCGACGATTCGGCTGCGGGCATCGTCTCTCGTGAGGACATCGAGGACGTTGTCAGCCGCTGGACTGGCGTTCCGGTTACCTCGATCAAGGAAGAAGAGACGCAGAAGCTGTTGCGGGTGGAAGAAGAGCTGCACAAGCGCGTGATCTCGCAGGACAAGGCCATCTCGGCCCTGGCGCGCGCGATCCGGCGCTCGCGTGCAGGACTGAAATCTCCGCATCGTCCGATTGGTTCGTTCCTCTTCCTCGGACCTACAGGTGTGGGTAAGACCGAAATGGCGCGGACTCTGGCGCAGTTTTTATTCGGATCAGAAAAGGCGCTGATTCGCTTCGATATGTCCGAGTTCATGGAGAAACATTCGGTCTCGAAGCTGATCGGTTCGCCTCCGGGATATGTGGGATACGAGGAGGGCGGTCAGCTTACGGAGCGTGTGAAGCGTTCGCCGTATTCTGTCGTCCTGCTTGACGAGATCGAGAAGGCTCATCCCGATGTCTTCAACATCCTGCTGCAGGTCTTTGAAGATGGTCAGCTTACGGACGGCCTTGGAAACACGGTCGACTTCAAGAACACGATCATCATCATGACCTCAAACATTGGCGCTCGGCACCTGCAGCGGAAGCAGGGGCTTGGCTTCCAGAGCGAGCGTGAAGACCTGGTCGCCGAGAAGATCGAAGAGCTGGTAAAGAACGAGGTGAAACGGACGTTCAATCCGGAGTTCCTCAACCGTCTTGACGAGATCATCATCTTCCAGGCCCTCTCGGATGCCGACCTGATCCAGATTCTCGAACTGCTGGTGCAGCAGCTCAACGCGAACCTGGCGCAGAAAGCGATCACGATCTCAGTCCTTGAGGAAGCTAAGAAATGGATCCTCGAGAAGACGCTGGTTGACCGCACCTACGGAGCACGTCCGCTGCGCCGCGCACTGCAGCGCTACGTGGAAGATCCGCTCTCGGAGGCGCTGATTGCCGGGCACATACTTGATCGGCCTGCTTTTCTTGAGGTCTATCTCGCGAACAACCAGCTCTTCTATCGCCCGATTGGCAAGGAAGGCGAAGCCAACAAAACCGAGGGCGTGCTGCTTTTCAGCAACTGACGCTGCTCGCCTGACACGAAGGCCCTGCCGAACTGGCGGGGCCTTTCTTTATTCGGCCAAAAGTTGTTGCTTCCTGAAACGATCGCCTGCTGCGATGCACAACATTACGTGCATTGCAGAAATGCCAGCGCCGCAACTGGCGCGGGACCCGTCAGCCAACCTGCTGCCTCCCTCATCCACTCTTCGCCGGGAGCTGGTTCTATGATCATCGTATTTACTCTATTATTCGTGGCTTTTCTAGTCGGTATCTGGATGGGCTTGTGCTTCTATCGCCGAAGTTCGGTCAAGGCCACTGCCGATACCGCCATCGTGCCCCGCTATACCGAGTCGCGGACGAGGCGCTACTAGCCCCGGGGCGGCAGCCCACCCTACCCCCCAGGCCTGCATTTGTTTTCAATGATTTAGCGAGGGATGATCCCCAGCTATGCGCATGATTCTAAGTGGGTTATACCCGTTCTAGTGTTTTCAATAATTTAGGGGGTAATTGGTTTTCCTGATTACCCTGTCGCCTGTTCCGACCGCAAATATTTTAGCCCCTATATTCAGGATAGCAATTTCAGCGAAATAGTACGCCAATTTTGGGCGGTCTTTATTTCCATTTGTTTCAATGACTTATGCCCATTCAGCTTCGTGTGGGGGCTTGACAGGATTTCTTGTGTTTGTTTAGGAGTCCACAGGAACTCGTTCAATGATGTTTACCATTCGTTCAATCACGTATACAGCGGTTTTCTCCTCATCCATAGAGTCACCATTTTGTTGGATGTCCTGGAGAGCTAACTCGGCATCGGAGATGGCAACGAAATCCAAGTAATAAATGCCGCCGTTCAAGACGCTGCAACGAATCCGGTCGCCGTCCCGAACTAGATCGGTCCATGAGTGACATGAGTGAATAGGCGCCAAGGATCTATTGTTCACCGAGACGCGCACAATGTCTTCGCCGAATGGGCTAACTGAACCAGTGAAATCAATCTCGTGCAAAGCGCTCACCGTAGACTCCAGCTTCTCCAGCAGGCGACCCCAAAAGCTAGTACCTTGCGACTTAATAAGAGTAGCCAGTTTCAGAGATTGCTGCCACGGTTCGGCGGAAGAGGCTTTTGCGCGTTTTCTTTGTTCCTTCCGCCTCTCTATAAACTCAGACAACTCTTTTTCGCTCTTCACGCTTCGGTCGCTGCCAATCAAAGGTCTTGAGGTCATCGCACAATTTATAACATGCGCTCTGAAACAGCCGAGTACAGTTGCATAGACGAATGACCGATCGGATTGGATCCCAAGTTTATTTGTCCGAGATGCGTGCCTTCCCGCCCAAGTGGATAACTTCCGGATGGGCGACAATCCGCCAACAACGTCGATCCATGCATTGCTCGTGTCGCAGTTGCACGCTTGCAGTGCGCCCATCAGTCAACACTGGCCGACTTCCCGTTTCCAAAGTTGTCCCGGGCAAGTGGCTTCGATAATTTAGAAAATTCGCGCGAGCGCCTTTTGCGCTTCTTCCCACTTCGCCTTGGAACTCTCAAGGTCAGCGGCTTCCCGTTCCAACTTGCCTTCTTCTCCGGCATTCAACCAAGAAATGCCTTCTCTACCGCCTTTGTAGGTTGCGAAAGAAAAGATCGTGTCGCGAGCAGGTTGAGCATCTGTGGAGAAGCTGCTCAAGGCCATCCGGTATATGCCTTCGATCGATGGTCCCAATGGCAAGAAAGGTGGGCGATAGCCTTCCCTTGATTCGGTGAAATTCGCGAGTACGTCGGCTGATGCCTTAGCGACCTCTAGCGAGGGATGTGCCTTTGCTCCGACGCCAGCAATAGTACTCGCCGACTTGAACAATGTCGCCGCTTCTTTGGTCTGTAGGTAGGTATTCAAGACATTCCGCAGATGTCGGATCGTGATGATAGGATGTTCAGCCCAACCAAGCTTGCCAGATTCCTCGATAACTTCCCGGAACTCAGCGGTTTCAATCAGGTGCCACAGGCGCGAAGACAGTCCGGAACCGGTGTCAATTTCAGTGCGTAGCGCACCATGGCTGAGGGCCGCAGGCTCGTAGCTGCAAACCAACGCCGCTAGCTCCGCAAAGCGAAATCGAGCCTCACCCTGGAAAACGGAAGGATCGACAATCGGGATGAAGTCACGGACAACCGAGACGGCACTTGTACCTATAGCAGCCTTGAATATGGCCCCGAGCGCCACTTGGTACACGAAGTCTCCGAGAAATCCAACAAATGCGGTCTCCGGCCACTTCTGAACACAGCCAACCAGAGGAGTTAGGTAATGCCGCACTCTGTGAAGTATCTTTCCGTCCTGATCCACCAACCTGACGGTTGCCCTGCGTTCCGGAGGCAAAGCGAGCAAGCCTCGTTCTGCAATGAGGCGATCGGTATCGCTTGGAGTTGGAAGCACAATCTTGTCAACGCCGCGGGAAGCAAGCAGAAGCGATGTCGCCGCCAAGGTGGAAACCCTAACAGATTCGCCACGCAGCTCACCAATCGCCTCACTATTTTCAATCAGTATAGGAAAAGACACAGTATTCCTCGGATCGTTCCTGTTCAACATTCATGCTAAATCGAACGGGAGATCAGTCCTCATACGCGCATGTCGCCGGGAATGCTGTTGAATTCACACGGTCGCCTACGTACTCATCGAGTCGTTCAGTGCGGAAATTCTTGGTTCCGGCCGAGTAACCGCCTAACCGGAAATAACGCCTGCTGCCCGGATAACTTCCGGATGGGCGACAAACCAGCCGAAACAAAGCCCAACCGGGGCTAATGCTGGTCCTGCGGCCTTTCGAGCTTGAAGATCACAGTGATTGTGGTCTCTATCTCAACAGCAGACACACTGAGCACAAATGGACGCGAGGCCCAGGAATTCACTTCATAGACAGTGAGCTTGCCGGAGCGGCTCCGGCAAGCTCACTGTCTGAAGAGATTCCGCGTTTGTTTTACGTTCAGTATCTCGTGCATGACGATCGTCAAAACGTCAACTTCCTATTTCGCCTGTGCCAGCCCGGCAATAACCACAGCAATTTTATCGAGTATCTGGTTCCAACCCTCCATTTGACCGCTATTTTTCGCGCTCTCCATGGGTTCATTT
>Ga0207057_1035_pt1 | contig 37539 bp, 41 predicted proteins | sample Alteio_BWMinCont_33_FD_153265 | JGI IMG/M metagenome (GOLD analysis project Ga0207057, IMG submission 153265) | Enriched cells from forest soil in Barre Woods Harvard Forest LTER site, Petersham, Massachusetts, United States -... | ecosystem: Environmental > Terrestrial > Soil > Temperate forest >... | reverse complement strand
CTCCTGGAAAACCTGCTCCGCGATATACGCTACGCTCTGCGTCAGTTGCGCAAATCGCCTGGCTTTACGCTGACGGCCGTGTTGACTCTGGCGCTAGGCATCGGCGCAACGACGGCGATCTTCACACTCGTGCAGCAGGTGATGTTGCAATCGCTGCCGGTGACCAGACCGGATCAGCTTTGGCGCATCGGCGACCAGCCCCATTGCTGCAACTGGGCTGGATACAGCCAAGACGGGGACGGTGAGCCTAACGATTGGAACCTCTTTCCGTGGGAGGCATACAAGCTATTCCGCGCAAACACGCCGGGATTCCAAGATCTGGCAGCTGTCCAGATGGGTCATATGCCGATGGCAGTGCGCCACGCTGGCTCATCGGGACCGCCGGACACGGCGAATGGCCAATACGTCTCCGGTAATTTCTTTCAGACCTTGGGTGTATCCGCGTGGCGCGGCAGGCTGTTGATCGACGCAGACGACCAAGAGGGCGGGCCCGCGGTCGCGGTGATGAGCTTCCATGCCTGGCAGGAGAAGTACGGCTCTGATCCTTCCGTTGTGGGATCCACATACCAGATCAACGGCCGTGCATTCACCATAGTTGGCGTGGCCCCGGCAGGTTTCGCTGGGGCGAAGATGTGGAACTTTGGCATGCCCGATATCTGGATGCCCCTGACGACCGAGCCGTTGATGTTGGGAACAACGGCGCGAATTAAAAGCACGCGGGTCGATTGGCTGGGCTTGATCGGGCGTGTGCGCCCCGGAACCAACCCGACAGTGCTTCAAGCGCAGCTTCAGGGCGAATTGCACGGCTGGCTGGCCAGCCACTTGGCGGATATGAATCCGCAGGAAAAGGCGGTGTGGCAGAAGCAGACGCTCCGCTTGTCGCCTGGCGGCGCGGGTTTCTCCAGTTTCCGGAGAGATTACAGCGAGGGTCTGCTGCTGCTCATGATCACGGCTTGCTGTGTTTTGCTGGTGGCTTGCGCCAACATCGCCAATCTGCTGCTGGCGCGCGGTCTCAGAAATCGGCAACAGACGGCGGTCCGCGTGGCGCTGGGCGCATCGCGCGCGCGCCTGGTGAGAAACGCGCTGCTCGAAAGCATTACGCTATCACTGATCGGCGGCGCGGCCGGTGTGGCTGTGGCATGGGCGGGGGCCAGGTTGATCCTTTACCTGGCGTTCCACGCATCAGAGCGAAGCACCTGGATTCCGGTGCAGGCTACACCCTCAACACCGGTTCTGCTGTTCGCGCTGGGAGTTTCGTTGCTCACCGGAGTGATCTTCGGTATCGCACCCGCGTGGATGACCTCGCACGCCGAGCCGGTGGAGGCGCTGCGGGGCGCCAACCGTGAGGTCGGAGGCAGTCGCCATTCGGCGCAGAAGGCGCTGGTCATAGCACAAGCGGCGGTATCGCTGGTGCTGCTAAGTGTGGCCGGGATGCTGGGCAGCAGCTTGCGCAATCTGGAACACCAGAACTTCGGGTTCGATCAGGATGGCCGCTACCTCGTTTACATCAATTCTTTGCTGCTGTCGAACCATAAGCAGGAGCAACTGGTCCCGCTCTTTCGTGAGATTCAGGACCGGCTCAGAGCCATTCCTGGGGTGCGCGGCGTCGGCTCCGCGACCTATGCGCCGATGTCCGGCCAGCAGTGGGGACACGACATTCGGATTCAGGGAAAACCAGAGCCCGGCCCGAAAAACGATGTATCCGCCGACTGGACCCGCATAACCCCCGGGTTCTTCGATACGATCGGCTCCCGAATGCTGGTGGGCCGCGCCATCAACGAAGATGACGACGGGAATACGCGGCATGTGGCTGTCATCAACGAGGCCTTCGCCAAGAAGTTCTTTGGGAACCTGAATTCAATCGGCCAGCATTTCGGTCCGGCTCCAGTGAAAAATGCAGGAACCTATGAGATTGTCGGTGTCGTCCAGAACATCCATTACGTGAGTTGGGCCTTCAGAGATCCAGCCCGGACCATGTACTACATCCCCGAGGCGCAGACCGTCCACTTCGATCAGCCGGATATCGAGGGCGACGAGCTTTGGTCGCAGAACCTCTACAACATCGTGATCTGGGCACCCGGGCATCCGGCGAACATTCTGATGCAGGTGAAGAAGGCTCTGGCTGAAGTTGATCCGGACCTGGTGATATATGACATTCAACCGTATTCGAGAGTCATTCAGGGAACCTTCGACCAGCAGAATATGATCGCCAGTCTTACCTGGCTGTTTGGCGCTGTTGGTCTTGTGCTGGCTGCCATTGGCCTCTATGGCGTAACCGCCTATGGAGTCGAGCAACGTACAAACGAGATTGGTGTGCGCATGGCTTTGGGCGCCGACCGTGGCTCAGTGGTCGCGATGGTACTGCGCGGTGCGTTTGGGCAGGTGACGATCGGATTGGCGCTGGGGATTCCGGCGGCGATTGGCGCGGGGCACCTGATGGCCAGTCAGCTTTACGAAGTCACACCGTGGAATCCGTTGCTGTTGGCAGGGGCAACAGTATTTCTTGGATTGGCGGCGGTGGTCGCGGCGGCAATTCCCGCGCGCAGAGCCGCAAGCATCAACCCGATCCAAGCGCTCCGCAGCGAATGACCACATGGGGAGTAAGGGACTCCGCCCGGCGTGAACGGTTAACTGTTGCCTACAGGGCTTAGCGCGAATCGAGAGTTTTGAAGAACAGAGATCCGAACCGGTCGTTGACGGGCTCCTCCAGATTCTGCTTGCATCCGAGATAGCGTTCGGTGGTCAGAACTGAGGCGTGGCCGAGCAGGAACTGTATCTGCTCCAACTCGCCTCCGTTTACGTGACACAGCTTCGCACATGTCCTCCGGAGATCATGAGGCGCAAGGTGATCAAGCTCCACTCGCTGAGCACAGTTACGAACCACATACCAAACCACGTTTTCGGAGATTCCTTTGCCCCACGTGGTCCCATGGCGGCTGATAGCCCTGAAGACTCGGCCGTCTGTAACGGTCGCGGCTGTCATCCACCTGTCCACCGCGCTCTTTACCCATGGCGGCATAGGGACGGTGCGGACACGGCCGCCTTTTCCGACGAGATCCACGATTGCCCAGTGCCCCTGTCGGATTTGGACGTCTTCTCTCCTCAGACACGCCAGTTCGGCTCGTCGCAGTCCGCATCCGAGCAAGATTGAGATCATGGCCACGTCTCGGGCGCACCGGAGGCTTCCACCATCGGATTTCTCAAGAAGCAAACGAGCTTGATCGCGGTTCAGCCAGTTGCCAGCCCGACAGCCTAGTTGCTTCACGCCTTTGACTCTCCTTATTCCTGCCGCCAGCTCCGGACTCAACAACCCCGAATCAGCCGCTTCGTAGGCGAGACGCCTGACTGCTGCGAGCCTCTGGTTGATAGTGCCTGCGGCCAAGCCGAGCGATTCAAGATGCAGCCGGAATCTCAGGACCACTGTTCTATTCAAAGCCAGTCGCGGTTCGGAACAGTACCAAGTGATGAACTGCTCCATTGCGAACCTGTAGTTTCTCCTGGAGCTCGGTGAACTCAGCGTGTTGAGAACTGAGGCCTTCGCGTGATCCAGATCGGGCAACCGAAGGACAATCTTACAGCGAAGCGGCTTCTTACTCTTCTTGCGCATACAAGCGGCCTCCCATGCCGCTAGCATGCTTTCGAGGTATATTTCACGTCTCCGGTTGGTCGGCGAGTACATTGGCGATTTCGCAACAATGTATGCCATCGGTACCTCGAACGCTATTCGGCACGAAGGGCTTCTACCGGATTTACCGATGCTGCGCGACGTGCAGGCAGAAAACTTGCTGACAGTGATGCCAGCCCAAGCAGCACTGAGACGCAAACGAAAGTTGCAGCGTCCCACGCCTGCACGCCGAACAGCAGACTGCGCATCAGCATCGATGTTCCCAGCGAGCACAACAGCCCGATACTCAGTCCCGCTAAAGTCAGCCATACTGCCTGGCGAATCACGAGGCTGTATATGGAGCCACGCTCTGCTCCAAGTGCCATACGCACGCCGATCTCGCGCGTTCTCTGACCTACCGAATAGGAAATCACGCCATAAAGCCCCACCACACCGAGGATCAATGCCATCGCCGCAAACCCGCCCACCAGCCATGCTGAAAAACGATGCAGCACCGCGGCTTCAGTCGTGTCAATCTTCTCGATCACGGTGGATTCATTAGATACACCCAGGTTCGAGTTGATCTGATGCAGCGTACTCACTAACTCAGGCAGAAGCGCGCTCGCTTCTTGCGATGTACGCACGACCAGAGTAAAGGAGTGTTCGCCGATTTGGTTCAAGGGGAAATATTCCGTAGGCGTAATGTCGGCGTCGAGCGGACCTTCACGAACGTCATTGACTACGCCAACAATCTGCCACACGGAAGGTCGTCCGCCCTCATCATTGGCAATGCTTTGGCCGATCGGATCCTGACCAGGAAAGTACTTTCGCGCAAGCGTCTGATTAATCACAGCCACTCCCGGCCTCGACGCATCGTCGGCTTCCGTGAAGAATCGTCCCCTTATCAGGGCCGCCTTGAGCGCAGGCAGATAATTCGCGCTGATGTGACGTTCGTCCACTTCGTTGTGCTCGCCGTGATATGGCCTTCCTACAATTCTGATTCCGTCGGTATTGCAATCGCATTGCACCGGTAGCCTGCTGGTGAGTCCTGCCGATTCAACACCGGGTAGGCTTGTTGCGCGTCGCACAACTTCACGATAAAGCTCTGTAATCTCTTCGCTCGTTGCGTAAATCGAGCCGGGCACGGCGACTTCCGCAGTTGCTATGTGGCTTGCGTCAAATCCCAGCGGTACGTGCAGAAGCCGATAAAAGCTCCGTCCCAATAACCCGGCCCCTGCGAGCAGCATTACTGCAACTGCAAGTTCAAACACAACCAGATTCGCTCCCAGCCTGCTCCAGAGCCGGCTCGCTGCACCCCGATCTCCGTCTGACAATCCGGCGCGTACCTGCTGAAATGAAAGCCGCAGCATTGGCGTCACCGCCAGCAGCAGTGCGGCCAGTAATGCGACTGCGGCAGCAAATCCGGCGGTGTGCGCGTTCAGCCCAACACTCCCGAGGAATGGCATGCCTGCCGCCATATCTTTGGGAACCAGTCGAGCGAGGAGCCTCATCAGAGCAGCAGCGACAAGGATACCGGCCCCGCCGCCGAACACAGCAAGCACGAGCCCTTCGGTAACGAACTGTCTCACCAGGCGCGCGGGTGTTGCGCCCAGCGCGCTACGTACTGCGATTTCACGCCTGCGACTTTCTGCGCGCACCAGGACAAGGCTGCTCACATTTACGCATGTAATCAGCAAGAGCAGGCCGGCTGCGCTGAGCAGCGTTAGCAAAATTGGCCGCACATCGCCAACAACAACTTCCGAGAAGGGAGCAACACCAGCCTTCAGGTCACGCCCTGTAATGGCATATTGCCGTTGCAACCTTTGAGAAATCGCCCTGATTTCGCTCTGTGCCGACTGAACCGTGACCCCATCACGCAGCCTCCCAATGCCAAAGCCGGTATAGAAGGTCCGTGAATGCTCATGACGGCTTAGTCTATTGATGGGAACCCAGAACTCGGCGTTGCCGCTTAACGCAAAGGTAAACGACTGCGGCAGGACGCCGATAATCGTATAAGGTTGATTGTCCAGGTCCACGGTTCGCCCAACGACGCCACGTTCTGCGCCGAACCGATGGACCCATGCCCCGTAACTCAGGAGCGTTACATTCGGACCTCCTGGCCGATCCTCTCCCGGGTTGAAATCGCGGCCAAGAATAGGCTGCACTCCGAGGGTTCGAAAAAATCCGCCGCTTACCCGTTCGCCATTCACCGGCGCCGCGCCTGTGCTTGTGCGCAGAAGGTAACCGCTCCCTGTGAAGATATCGAGCGAGCTGAAAGACTTGTTCAGTGCCTGCCAGTCGAGAAAGTCAGGATAGGAAAGCGGCCAACCCGGGCTCTCGCTGACCCACATGATTCGGTCCGGATTGGCATACGGCAGCGGTTCCAGCAGCGCCGCATCGACAAAAGCGAAGATGCCCACGCTTGTGCCCATGCCGAGAGCAAGCACGAGAAATGCAACACAGGCAAAGCCCGGCTTTCGTGCAAGCTGACGAACCGCGAACTTGATATCGCGGAGCAGATTGTCGAACCAAACGATGCGGCTTTTCAAATAGAACCGTTCCCGGGCGGTCTGCGCGTTGCCGAACTCCACTTTTGCTCTGCGACGCGCTTCCTCTTCGCTCAAGCCTTCACTCTCTAGATCATCAGCTTCGAGTTCGATATGCGATTTGATTTCTTCGGCGAAATCGTCCACGCTTCGTCTGCGTCTGAACATGACTAGACCTCCTCGCTGCCCGGTCCCCCGCTGAGGATCAGTCCCATCGCTCGTGTCAACCGTTGCCATTCGTTGGTTTTTTCTAGAAGTTTCTGTCGCCCCTTGGCTGTCAGCGAATAGAAGCGCGCCTTGCGATTGTTCTCGCTTACCCCCCACTTGGCGCTGATCCATTTCTTGTCTTCCAACCGCTGCAGAGCAAGATAAAGCGAACCATGATCGACAAAAAACGCTTCTTCCGATTGGCGGAGTATGGAACGCGCGATGCCTTGGCCGTGACGAGAGCCGAGCACAAGGATTTTCAGAATGAGCAGGTCGAGCGTGCCCTGTAGCAGAGCGATACGATCGTCGGGATCATTTTGGGAAGGCATCCGACCCAAGTTTTGCACTCCCTGGGTCGGATGTCAACATGATGGCAAGAACAGTCAGACTTGGGGCTGCCTGGCGCAAACGAATCGTCAAGTGACGACATCAGGCCTTAGCGCGTTTCCAGCTTCCGTTGGCTCGATTCGATACTCGGCGATTTAGCATCAAACACGCAATTTCTCGATCGGTCGTGATAGTCTGCCGCAGACAACATGAATATCGAGACCCTGAAGCCCACGTTTCGCGGACCGATTCTCACGCCCGGTTCAGCAGAGTACGAAGCATCCCGCGTCATCTGGAACGCGATGATCGATCGCACGCCCGCTGCGATTGCACGCTGCACTGGGCCAGCCGATGTCAAGGCTGCCATTCGATTCGCGGCCGACCAGAACATTTACCCGGCCATTCGTGGCGGAGGACACAATGCTGCGGGGCTCGCCATGCTTGACGGCGGACTTGTGATCGATGTGTCGCCAATGAAAGGTATCTTCGTCGATGCTGCAAACCGCACCGCAACTGCACAGACCGGGCTGACCTGGGGCGAGTTTGATCGCGAAACCGCGCTGTACGGCTTGGCTACCACCGGCGGACTGATCTCAACTACAGGCGTTGCCGGATTGACCCTCGGAGGAGGAGTCGGATGGCTGATGGGTCGTTGTGGCCTCGTTTGTGACAACACCCTTGCCTACGACATCGTCCTCGCCAGCGGCGAGTTGATCCGCGTAAACGCGAATGAGCATCCCGACTTGTTCTGGGCTCTGAAGGGAGGCGGTGGCAACTTCGGTGTTGTCACCTCGATCACCTACCGCATGTACCCTATCACGACAGTGATCTCCGGCATGATTCTCCATCCTCGCGCTCATGCGCGAGAAGTGATGAGGTTCTATCGCGATTTCGTCATGTCTGGATTACCCGACGAACTGATTGTCTATGCCTCTGCATTCTGTACGCCTGACGGTAATCCCGTCATTGCTCTCATCCCCGCATGGTGTGGGGACATTTCCGAAGGAGAGCGTATTCTCGAACCGCTTCGAAAATTCGGCTCCCCGATTGCCGATCTGGTTGCTACCATGCCCTATCCCGCCATGCAGCAAATGCTAGATGCAGCCGCTCCTTATGGAATGCGGAGTTATTGGAAAAGTCGCTTCCTCCGCGACCTTCCTGACGACGCCATTGATACATTTGTACGATACGCCGAAACCAGCACTTCTCCGCGCTCGCTCGCAATTCTCGAGAATGGCCACGGAGCTGTCTCCCGCGTTGCAGCCGAGGCGACGCCATTCCCGGCACGTTCGGCCGCCTTCGATCTCGTTTTGATCAGTCTCTGGGCTGATCCGCAGGAAGACAAACGTCACATTGACTGGACGCGTGCGTTCTATGCCGCGATGGAGCCCTGGTCAGCAGGCGTAGTCTATGTCAATGCCTTGGATCAGGATGACGTAGCCCGCGTTCCCGAAGCTTACGGCGCCAACTACGCCCGGCTCTCCACTGTCAAAGCCATCTATGATCCGGAAAACCGATTCCGTCGCAATAACAACATTCAGCCGCGACCCCAATCTGCGACTTGATTTTGCGGAGACGACTCAAGGCCGTTTCAAAAGCAAACCGGAAGCAATCTTTTCAACTATTGCTAACAGGCCGATGCACTCATCGGCAAACTCAGACCACTCGCCGTGCAGCCCTGAAGCGAAGCTCTTCCGCATTGAGTTCTCCGATCTCCATGTCTCGAAAGAAGACTCTGTAGAATCCTGGTGTTACCAACTCAAATGCCAACTCTTCGAAGCGGAATACCTCGCTGATGAAGATTCTCGTCTTATGCCAACTGATGTCTCCGCTATTGTTCACGCGTCGCAACAGAAGACCTTTCGGGTAATTGAATTCCGGCAACTTGCGTGGCAGTCGGACGGAGCTTGGATGGTAGAGACTTGCTGGGACCTGGTTGTTCAAGGCCTCATGGGGACGCTCATTGTTGAACACGTAACGAAAATTATCGAAGCGGCTCTGCTGTGCACGAAGGGATGCCGCAGGCGGCTTCGTCGTGTCCTCCTTGAGCGTCCGATGCATCCGCTCGTGGCGACCGTTTTGTTGCGGTCTGCCGGCTTGTATCCGCTCATGCACGATCCCAAGCTTCATCCACCCGAGCGAGAGTTTTGACAGTCCTAGTAAGCCTGTGCCCGCAAACGGTGCGCCGTTGTCGGTCCTGATCCGTGCTGGCACGCCATACTCTCGCATGGCTGCCTCGCAGATCGCCCGGACTTGGCTAAGGTCGATACGCGAGACGATCTGGCAACGAATCAAGAAACGGCTATGCGCGTCCGTGATGGTGAACGGGTCACATCGCTTTCCGTCGCCTGTTGCGAAGTAGCCCTTGAAATCCATGCACCACAACTGGTTCGGGCCAGTGACCAGTGAGAATGGCTCTGAGCATGGCGTGGTGCGCTTTCTTTTCCGTTGCGGACTGGTCAAGCCTGCCCGGCTCAGTATGTTGCCGAATGTGCTAGCTGCAGGCCATACCAGCTCTGGCTGTAGCATTTCCAGCCTTGCTTTCAGTTTCCGCGCGCCCCAAGAGGGATGCTTGGCACGAAGCACGAGGATAGCGTTCTCCATCGGCTCAAGCGTTGCGTGCGAACAGGTATGCGGGCGGCGGCTGCGATCCACGAGTCCTTCCGGTCCCGTCTCGTTGTAACGATTGATCCACCGGTAGGCTGTTGGACGCGAGATCCCATACGCGCGACACAGGTCCGCTACTGACATCTCTTCCTTCTGATAACTCGATAAGAACTGCAAACGTTGATCCAAGATTCGACTCTCTTTCCAGGGCATACAACATCGTCGAGCGTTGACGAAACCTGAGGAACCATAACCGTCGCGCTCCGCTGTAAACCATGTCTCCGGTCTGATCCGTAACGCAAGTGCTAAGTACGCTCAGGAGCTCCGCCCCTCGCGCCCGCAAGCCGTGTCCCCAATCTTCCGCGCTTCGCTTGTGCAGACCTCCGCTCCGCTTCGCCCTTTCCACTCCGCTTCGCTGCATTGCAAGGGTGGGGATACCCCTCAGCTTGCAGTTGCTACCCCCCGCCTTCGCCAGGTGGCGTTCGGCATGTATGTCACATGCCACTGCCAAAAGACAAAAACGGGGAGGAACCACCGATGAGCAAGAAACCGAGGAAGAAAGAATCGCCGAAATTCAACCTCTATCAGGTTGTGACCGACCGCATCATTGCCAGCCTCAAAACGGGCGTGATTCCGTGGGAGAAGCCGTGGAAGGCATCGCAGTACACCGGAGGCCCTTTCCCTCGCAACTTCAGCACCGGGAGGCCGTACAGGGGCATTAACATCATGCTGCTTTGGTCGAGCTGCTACAGCTCGCCATTCTGGCTCACCTTCAATCAGGCCAAAGAGCTAGGAGGCACCGTTCGCAAAGGTGAGAGGGGTACTCAGATCGTTTTCTACAAGCAGCTCCGCAACCGCAACACGAAGGATGAAAATCCGGCCGAGGACGAAGACCGCCGACGCCCGTTTGTGTTGACCTATCACACCGTTTTCAACGTTGAGCAATGCGAGGGCTTGACCGTCCCGCAGATCGAGAAGCCGACGACAACCACGAACACGGTAGAGCAGAACGAGGCCTGCGAGGCCATCGTCACCGGGTGGACCAATCGCCCTACTCTCCATCTGGACAATCCATCGGAGATGCGCGCTTACTACGTCCCACGCACCGACGCTGTACACATGCCTACTCGCAATCGCTTCGTCGATACCCCGCACTACTACAGCACCCTATTTCATGAACTTGTCCACGCGACAGGTGCGTGGAGCCGTCTAAATCGTACCTTTGGCGCACGCTTCGGTGATGAGCTGTACAGCAAAGAGGAGCTTGTTGCTGAGATGGGAGCAGCCTTTCTATGCGCGATCGCAGAGATTACGAACGAACACATCGACCGAAACACAACCGCTTACTTGCAGAGCTGGATTGCAAAGCTCGAAGAAGATAACCGCCTGATCGTCCATGCAGCCGCGAACGCGCAGAGAGCCGTTGATTGCATCATTGGCACGACGTTTGAGGAAGAGGCGGAGAGCACGGAGGAAACAGGAGAGGCCGCCGCCGGCGTGTCTGAAGATTCTTACGCAAGCGCCGCTTAGCAGCGGCGCCAACGATCACAACCGAACTAAAACAGGGAGCCAGGTCGAGGCTCCCTGTTTACATCTCTTTTGTGTGTTTTCGTCCGAAGGCCGCTTTGTTTGCCGACTTTCGGAGGAAAGCAACTAAGGCGCTATTCACAATCGAGTTCATCGAGCAGCCGCGAGTAGCCGCGGCCTTTGCTACTTTTTCGTAGGTGTCATCTGACACACTGACCTGCGTTTGTCTCACTGTGACTTTTAGTCTATAGTCCCTTGCACGATATAGGTCAACGACATCCATATTCAGCAGATTCACCCCGAATATGGCATCGGTGATAAGGTCTGAAAGCTCGCCCTTTTTGTTGACTTCCGCTCTCGTCTCTTTGTTAATCGCTGCCGTCAACCTGATGGAAAGTTTGCGAAGGGGCCGCTCTTCAGTCGTCTTTGTTTGTGTTTTCGTTGCGGCACGTTTCACGGTTTCGATACCTCACCCTCCAAATCTTTTGCTTTCAAGGTTATCAGAGCCCTCTAAGGCCTACTCCGTCGGTAGTCGAACAGGGCTCCGGCTCCAATTCAGTTTTAGATGGGACTGTATGGCTCCTCGAAAGCTATGTCTTTGTTGACCCGAACATTGAACCGATAGCCGACCCGGATCTTGATTGTCGGTTGAATATCCAGGTTTCGCCTCGTGACTTCCATCCCAAGTTCCCCGAGCTGCTGCCCGAGGGCCTGAGTTGCAATCTGCGACGTGGACGGATAAGCGAAAGAACTCGTTTGCTGATTCTGACTCAGCTCGATACCAGCAGAAAAGGCGCTTGTCAGGAGAGCGAAACCGATCAGGCGCGCATAGTGGTTGTCCACTTGGTCACGAAATCCCGACTGGCCTTGCGCATCCTCCCCGATCATTCCTTGTAGGTTGATAGATGTGCCATCTGGATATATCAGCCTCGTCCAAATGACCTGAATGCCCCTCTGTCCATACGCTACGCGATGGTTATAAGTGCCGATCAGACGTGAACCCTGCGGGATCAGGAGATACCTTCCCGTTGCCGTATCGTAGACGTTGGAACGTACCAACGCTTTGATTTCTCCGGGTAGGTCCGAATTTACCATTTGCTCAAGCGTGGCGGGAATGTCCCAGCCTGCCTTTATCTCATAGCGGGTGAGCGGATCGACTCTGCTCGATTTCAGGTACATATCTTCGGGGTGGGCTCGCGTCCGGGTCAGGAAGTTTTCTTTGTCGTTCTGCTTATTTTGGTCGTCCCCTTGTGCCGGAGGCGTACCGGCTGAGTTTCCTCCAGTTCCCCCTTCCCCGCCGCGCAAGAGTGAGGCCAGGGCAGCGTCGCCTTTCAAGGCGTCCACGAGCGAATTAGAAGCGCCATGAGTGCCGCCCAGGAGCCCGCCGCTACTGGAAGCCCCGTTGATGCTCATAGGAGCGTTACGGGCCGCTTCCTCCTCTTTGTAGGCCTGTTCTCGCGCCTGCTGAGCTGGCGACAAGACCTGTGTCCCGGCTTGCTGGCGTTGCGGCCCGTTTGAGCCAGGCTTTACGCGAGAGCTGAGGGGCGGCGCTTTCAGATCGTCTGTATTGTCGGTGTCCGAATCATCGCTCTTACGATTCTTTGACTGTTTCAGCAGGTTATCGGCCACTTGGTCACCCGTGGCCGTAGCAGCTCCGAGCCGTTTCACTTTGGACTGAGGCTCTTTCGCGAGCGGTCCCTTGCCACGCGTAAAGATGCCATAGACGATCAGAGTCACGATGACGAGCAAGACGCCCATGACTATCATTCCGCCGCGCTTGCTGACGCGACGCGTCGGCTCCGGTTTGGGATTCAGGTCCATGCCCGAAGGCCCACCCGGAGGCGTGACCCGTACTGGACGCTGCGGGTCAGCTCCCGGGGTCGTTCCCGTTGGCTTACGCTCATCTGCCATTAGCGACCTCCTGCGACCGCGACCGCGCCAGAGACAGGCTTTTGCCGCGTGATTTCGACTTTCTCTTGATGCTTGCCTACACCGAGAAGCAATGCAGCGCGATCAAAGAGACGGTCCACGATGTAGGTATCCCCCTTGACCCGGTAGTTGACCATTTCGTTGCCGTCCACACCATGAATGACCAGCGTGGGAAGCTCGCGATGTTCAGCTAAGGGACTCATAACGATGTACGTCTTCACGCCGTCATCGAGAACCCGGATTGGACGAATTGAGGGGTCGTGGTCGCTTCCCTTGATTTCGTAATCGAAGAACAGTGAATCCATGCCACCCGGAGCAATCCCATCGACCCGCGAAGCGGAGCGCTCGTCGGTCAGTTCCTGCTTTTGCTTCTGAAGGTAAGCGTCCCACTTGATCTTTTCGTCATCTGGGTAGTTGAACGCCATCCGCGCGATGTAGTCCGTGGTTTTCGAGATCAGCCGCACGTAATAAGTGCGCCGGTCAGTTGTTACGACCATGTTTGTGTCTAGGCCGTCTTGACGCGGTTTGATGAGAAGCAATGGAGTAGCCGCCTCGCCGGTTCCGCTCGTTCCAGGCTCCACAAGCCAACGAACATCGTCCCCGATCTTCGGTTCACCTGTCAGTTTTTCACCAGGTTGCAATTCAATCGTGCAGACCCTAAAGGGAGCGCAAACAGCGGTGGGAAGCCCAACCCCATAGGTGTAGAGAATACGTCCGTCTTTCGTAGGCACCGGCATATTCTTTTCCGTCTGAAGACTCTCGCTCAGCGCCACCCCCGCTTGCGCAGACTGACTGAGCACAATGTTTTTGTGTTCTACGAAGTCTTTTGGAACCGAGCTTACGGCCACCGGCTGCAATGTGGCTTCGTTTGCGGGTTGTACGGCAGTGATCGACGGCAACGGTTTGGGCTGAGTTGTAAGCGGATCTCTCTTGAGAATAGTCAGAGCTTTCGCATAGTCCCCCGGAGCTGGCAGTTGTGCCGAGCTGCTAGAGGCGGCCGGGGTAGCAGGCTGTGACGCCGCAGGTTTAGGTTCAGGACCGCTCCCGGCAGGCGATGACGCGGCCTGCGGATCGGCGGGCGCGCTCACCCGTTTGAGAACAACCGGGGGTGCGGGCGCAGCGGTTTGCGACCACACTGGCGGTGGACCTGCAATCAGAACGGCTAAGGCTACAAGACCAGAAACGGCAGTAGCCGACGATACACCCAACAGGCTATACATCACTCTCTCAAACCATTTCCAGCTCATTGATTGGCTCCTCCCATGACCTTCGACCAGCTCACATTTGTTAGGTAAATCCCCAATGGATTTACGCGAATCATCCGCTCATCCGTGGGTGAATTGATGGCGATTGTGAAAGCGCCCTGCCACTCCTGCTTTCCAGTCACCACGCCTGATTTATCCCGCGATGTTTCAGCCCAATTCACCCGGTATGTGCTCGGGCTGTCCTGCACGATCGAACGGATATCGACTTGTACAGTGCCGTCTTGACCGCGATCGAACGGCGAGTCACTGCGGTAGAAGTCACCCACATATGCTTGCGCCTCGCTACCAGCTGCCAGATGGGTATAGACCTTGGTCGTCACCGTCCCATACTCCGCTTGCTGATCGCTGCTCACCGAGCGCACGTCCTGAATCCAGCTCAGTAGGATGGCCCGTTTCACTCTCTCATCAACGGGAGCTGCCGCTTCAGCCGCGCTGACCGCTTCTGCTTTGCCGACCGAATCGACGGCGACCACATACGGAACGATGCGGGACTTCGAGGAGAGGTTAATCATCCCGAATATCAGGAAAATGCAGCAGGCCAGAAGGCCAAAGGCGAATAGCCGCCAATGCTGCGCTCTCTTGATAACATCGCCGTACCGAACATCCCACGCTCTTTGCGCTGCAACATAGCCGTCGTAACGTCCTCCGGCACTGCTCTGCGGCGCATCGTCAGAACGCGTGATGTCTTGTGCTTTAGAGTTTGTAAACATCACTGTCTCCCTTTCCTAGTCTGTTGAATGACCGATGTTGCCGCTGGGCGGCGCTGCACCCCCTCCGGAATCCGGAGGCAGTTGTTGGTGAATTGAGGTGGTCTTATCGCGTATCCTCCTTGAGGTATCTGCAATATTGGTAAGTCCTTGACTAATGGGAGGAGCCACAGTGGAATCGCCTCCGGAAGCGAACTTGTTGCCTGCTGAGGTATCTTCAGCACCGGCAGGAGGAGGCACTTGTGTAGAGTTCGTCGCAGTGTCCATCCCTGCGGTGGCCGCATTTGTTGCCGTATTCGCTGCTGCGTCCATTCCCATGTTTGTCATAGATAGGGCCGCAGTATCACCAGCAACCGTAGTAGCCGCGCCAACCTCAGCGAGTGCCCCAGCAGCAGCAGCTCCGCCAGACGCAAGCGCCGCTGCCGCAGTAAGGCCCGCTGCCGCCGCCGCTACACCCGTCGCGATCAAATCACCGCCAGAGAGTGACGGTGATCCGCCCATGATGCTTCCAACCAGCTTCGGAGCTGTCCAGCAAACAGCCGCGTAGATAAGCGTGGAACCCAAAAGACCGAAAGCCGTTTGGACGCCTGCGCTCGTGAATTGAATCGACCCCGCTCTCGTCTCCCATTGCGTTGCGAACGTCTGTCCCAACCCGATCAACAGGTAGAGGACCATGAGGCGAACGCCGACGTTCACCGCCAGGCCGATGTACCTTTCCACATAAGAAGAAGTCCACCGCGAGCCGCCGAAGCCCAGGAAGATGTAACCAGCGCCGAGAACGATGTACGACTCAACCATTGCCATGACGAAGTGAACGCACACAATGGCAAACGACAGAAAGATGCCAATACCGGCGAAGGCCAAGCACAATGCAGTGCCGAAGTCTAAGCCAAGGCCCATCTGTCCTGCAGTGCCGAATAGTTTGCCGCTAATATTCAAGCCTTCGACGAGGATGGAACTAGGGTTCAGCGCCGTTTGATTGGAGCCGTTCTGGCCGATTTTGATAAAGCTATTCACAATAGCTGGGAGCCATGTAGCTCCGTACTTCAGCAGCGCCCAAAAGATGCCGATGCCCATCAGCTTCTTGATGACGGTGGCAACCCAGGCCTGCATATCTGTTTTTTCAAGGGTCATCACAATCGCGGTCCACGTGACCTCGATTGCGGCAAGAAGTGCAAACAGAGTCGCCGCGGCGCTTGTCGCCGCGCTCTCCCATTGCCCCATCGCGTTCTGATAGTCATCCAGAATGTCACTTGGGCCGCTCTCGATAGAGGAAGGAGCCCCCTGTGTTGGCGGGGCTTGTGCCAATGCCGAAGGCGCAACCGCGAGGCTCACGCCGAACACAGTCGTCGTGAGCACTATCGCGAGAAGGAGCCGGGCACCGAGTTTTCTGGACAGACTCAGCATTGATTTACCTCGGTTTGACAGGATGCTTCGTGCCGACCTCCCCGAAGGAGGAGCCACCGGCCTGCGCGGGTTTGTAGTCAAAAAACTCCACCTGTGCATCCGCCGTGCAGACGTGGCCTTCCGTCGTATCGCCCCAATGGGCATCAGCCGTTTTGCGCGCTTGGTTGCACTGTGGAGCCAAAGAGCGAGCCAGATCCTTATGGTTGGCAAGCCAGAGCTTCAGCGAGTCTACTGACGCCGTTGATACATCAGCGGCACCCGCTGCCTTCAGTTGGTCTACGATTGCACTCTTGGGCTCTGTAGCTCGGCACCCTGCGATTAGCAGGATGCCGAACCCGAGAGCCGCTACCGTTAGTTTTCGCATAACGTCCCCCTTTTCCTTCTCTACTGCTGAGGCACTGTGATCGTTCCGTAGGACGAGCCACCAGCCTGCATATCCTGAGTTGACCAGAAATTCTGCGCGGCTTGTTTGGTTTGCTGATCCTGGGCGATCTGCTGAGCCTGATATGCAGCTTTGGACTGCATATCAGTCATCATCAATTGCCTTAGCTTCATGAGCTGCTGCACCTGCTGTTCCGCTATCTGGCTACCGACTTGCGTAGCTTCTAGCTCACCACCCGCGCCTTGCGACATCGAGTCGTAATTGGACAACAGGTCCTGCTCCGATTGCATTTGCGAATACTGCAAACCAATCGTGTCGAGGGACTTTTGCGTCGTATCCAGCGAGGTCTGAGACCACGTGGCGTATTGATTCGCAAAGTTCACGTTAGGGTTATAGCCCCCTGCCGCTCCGCCGTACCGGTTGACAAACTCAGAATCGAGGTTCGCCATTGAGTACGACAAAGACTGACCGCCCTGCACTACTTGAGACAGCCGCTGGAGGTCACTCCGGATGGGGCCGAACAATTGCGAAGACAGCGTAGTCGCGTTCCGTAGTTGCACTTCGTATTGCTGCAACTGCGTCGCGAGCTGATTCGCCTGTGTGACGTAGCTTTCGATCAGTTCTGCGTGATTGAGAAGCTGCGTAATCTCAGTCGCACCGAGGAACACGCCCCCCGCTTTCGCGGTTTGCGGCGTGGTAGTGCAAAAGAGAAGCAGCAGCATCGACACCAACGCAGTCATTTTTCTCATGCGATTACGCTCCTTTCCTTTTCAAGCCCTGCTTCCAAAAGCTCAGCCCATTCCCTCAGCATGGGTGAATTCGTTGTGAATGCACGTTCGCGCAACCACTCCGACTGCCAGGTATCGGGAAATTTGGTCATCAGCTGTATCGCAGCGTTGCGCTGCTCCACCGAACTGACACCAACGAAGGACATCGCGACGCCGCCAATGCCGAGCCCTATCAAGCGCCGTCCAAGGGGTGAGGTGATGTAATATTGCCGCTTTGGAATCGCGGTCTGAACGATAGTGTTCTCGCGTGCGTTCAAGCCGAGTTGCGTATAGAACGGGCGCGAATTTTCGTTCCCTGCCTCAGCATTCGGCAGGAGAATCTTTGTGGGACAGGACTCAAGGACTACATCGCGGATCGGGGATTTGATGACATCCGAAATGCTCTGCGTCGCCAATACGACCGTGGCATTTTTGCGGCGCATGGTTTTAAGCCAGTCACGAATCTTATCCCTGAAAAGCGGATGATCGAGATACACCCAAGCTTCATCGAGAAGGATCAACGTAGGAGAGCCGTCCAACTGCTTTTCGATCTGGCGGAAGAGATAAAGCAGAACGGCGACCAGGCCCTTGTTGCCGGTTTCGCCGCCATTCATCAGCGCTTCCATCTCAAAGACCATGAAGCGCGACGATTTCAAGGTATCGGTCTCAGCATCCAGCAGCTCGCCCACCGCGCCATCTAGCGTGTAGTGTTTCAGAGCTTCACGGAGGCCTTCGTCCTGTATGGAAGTGACTAGCTCTGTCAAAGATCGAGTTGGCGAATTCCGAAGCATCTTCACCGCTTGATTGATCGCGTTCCGATGTCTCGCCGTGATGGTCGTACCGCCAAGAGCGCAGAGAGACTCCACGTAATCCACTGCCCACGCGATGTCCGCCGGGTCGTCAATCTCACGCAGTGGGCAGAGCTGCACACCCGAGCCCGCAGCGCCCATGTCATAAAACTCGGCTCCCGCGGCCTTTGCGAGAACAAACATGGACTTGCCTTTGTCGAAGGTGTAGACCTTCGAGTTTGGATACCGTCGCCATTGCGCGGCGAGCATTGCGAGCAAGGTCGATTTACCAGCTCCGGTCGGGCCGAGAATCAACGTATGACCAACGTCCGACACATGCAGATGTAGTCTGTAGGGCGTCGCACCCACGCTCGTTGTAATCATCAGAGGCGGTGTGTTCGGCGGCATCAAAGCAGAAGGGTTGACCTTTTCCCCTGTCCACACAGCGGATATGGGCAAAGAATCAGCCAGGTTAATCGTATGCAGGTAGACACGACGCACGTTTCTGTAGCCGTCGCCAGGCAGAGAACCGCGCCACGCCTCAACTGCGTTGACATCTTCCGTCCGTGCACCAAAGCCAGCATTGAAGATGGCTTTCTTGACTTCCGACTCCATCTCATCGAGGCGGGTCTGGTCCTCGTCCATGAGGATGATGTTTGACGAATAGAGTGCAAACTGTACCGAAGCTTCACTCGCTACGCTCATAGCGGCTTCAGCATCGGCCGCCATCTTTGCCGCGAAGTGATCCTTTGTGCCCCCTGTACCCTCCGGCTTATTCATGAGCTGATCCCAGAAGCCGCGGACCTTGCCCCTCCACTTCTTATGCGTCTTCTCTAAGAGGCCTTTGGCTTCCTCTGGATCGAGCGTTTGAGCCCGCGTGCTCCACCGGTATTCAAACGGAAGCGTATCGAGCACCGCCAAAATGCCTGGGATGCTCTTGGATGGAAATCCGTCGATCGCAATCACGCGAATCCACTTCTTTCCATAGCGTGGGGAGACTCCCGCCCAGAAATCTTCAGTGGGGATAATCTCTTGCAGATCGATGGGAATCTCTGGCTCAGCAAACTTGTAGTCGTGGCTTCCCATTGTGCGGCGGATGTACCGCAATTGCTCATTGAAGCGGAGGACGTAGCCAAACTCGTCTTTCTCTTCAATCGCACCGAGCCGGCGCGCTTGAAAGAGAGAGGTCAGAATGTCATGGAACTGCGATATCTTGCTCTTGAAATAGTCGAGAGCCCGCGTGGCGACATCACGTTTGACCGTCTCCCCCTCGAAGAGAAAACCTTTCAGCTTCTCTTCTTTCTGCATGGGGGGGAGATAGGTCAGCGAAAGAAAATACTCACTCTCGAAATGGCTTCCTTCGAGCGTGAACTGTTGACGACGCTCCATATCAATCAAGCGCGTGATCGGATCGGGGAATGTGCTTTCTGGATAGTCTTGTGAATGCGAGCGAATCGCATCAACGTGAAGCATCCAGTTCGTTCCCAGGAGCAGGATCTTGTTCAGGCGAGCGCTTATGTTCGCCATCTCCTCATAGGTGGCTGAAGCAAGATCAGGGCCACGATATTTCCACGTGGCCATCAAAGCCCCGTCTTGCAAAAGCATCACGCCCTCGTCAATGACGGAGGCGTACATCAGCAAGTCGGGCAGGCCTTCCCATCGCGTTTTGTAGTCAGCAAGGAACATCTGCGCTACCTCCACTTCGTCGGAGATCCACCCATCGTTCTATGCAGTCCCGACTTTGCCGGATAGAACGGTTTGTACTTGATGTGGCGTATGTAGACCTGCCGCATGATCGGATCGGCCTTGGCTAATCGCCTCAACACACCCAAAGCGATTAGCCAGAAGACCACTCCCGCGATTACCGCCCACAACTTGGCCAGAGTGAAAATAAGGACCGCGGCGAATAGTGCCGACATCAGCACTAACTCGCGGTCCCCTCCAAGCAGCAGATTTGGGCGATTCGCGGACTGATGAAATGTGACCTCTCTAGCCCGCTCCATTGCCTTATCCGATCACTGCGCCAGTGAAGTTGAACGCGACGTTGAGCAGCGACGCGCCGCCGATGATGAAGGCGATTGCCATCACCATGTACACCGCACGCTTTGCAAATTCGGTCAGCTCGCCACCGAACATAAGAACCGCACCGGCAGCGAACAATCCGATGACGGAGATTGCAAGAGCAACCGGGCCGGTCAGCGAGGTTGCAACCTGCGAGAGCGGTCCTTCCCAAGGGAGAGCACCACCGCCACCAGTGCCGCCAGTGCCGGTGAAGGTTGAGGATGCGTTCGCTACGGCGTTGAACAGAGCCAACGTCGCGAGTGCATACATTGTGCGGAAGCGAGCGATCCGCGAGGTTAGAGGGTTAGCAACAGAAACGATTGTTTTCACGATCTACTTCCTCCATTTCGGATTTAGGTTTACAAGCGATGAGTGATGTAGTCACCGTTTTCAAAACCAGTGACCGCCAATACCTCGCGCACTTTGCGTCCGGCTTTTAACGTCCAGTCTGCGTCGATGAACATGAGGAGATCGACGGCCTCAGCGATGAACCTTTGTTGCGGTCCATTAGCCTCAGGCGATTCACCGACCAGACTCTCCAGGCGGCTCAAACCGCCCCGAGCGTCGTTTGCATGGAACGTAGCCAGGCCACCGGGATGGCCCGTATTCCATGCCTTCAACATCGTGTGAGCTTCCTTCCCTCTCACTTCCCCAAGCACAATGCGCTTCGGGGTCAGTCGCATACACGCCTTGAGGCAACTGAGGGTCGGAAAGCTATCAGTCGAGAGCAGCGAAACGTGATTCTTCACGTTGCATTGCAGCTCCGGCGTGTCTTCAATCAGAATCGTCCGATCGTTCGGAGCTAGCTTGTATTGCGTGTCGAGCACAGCATTGACAAGCGTTGTCTTGCCGGAGCCGGTAGAGCCGACGATGACAATGTTCTTTTTCTCTTGCACGGCAATGCGGATTACATCGATGTGCGATTTGTCGCGGCACATCTCCAAAAACGTATCCATCCGCCGATACTCGTTCGCGGGATCGTTTTTATCGGTGAGGATTCCCGAGGCTGCATACTCTTCGAGGGTTGGCGCACCATTGCCGCGCTTGCGGATGGCAAAGATGGGATTTGTGACAACGGGAGGTATCAAGCCTTCGATACGACTGCCATCGATAGGAAGATTTGTTTCGAGTGCGGGCGTTTCATTATCCAGCTTGGTTTTCCGCATGGTCGCAATCGTCGCCAGTGCAGAAAAGGCATTGATCGGGCTCTGAGTGCCGACCTGTGAGAAGGGCTCGCCTCTACGCTTGACCCACAAGCATGTATCGGGATTGAGAACGATGTCTTCTGTTGCCTCATTCTCAAGCTCGCGCATGACAATAGGGCCGAATGAACGCCGCAGCATGACCAGTTGCCTGCGGTATGTTGCATTCTCTTCGTAAACGCCATCGGCCTCGCCGTGGCCGTGGATGTGGCCATTGCCGCTTGCGCTGCCGTTATGGGTTTGTTCTACGAGTTCCATTTGGCCTCTAAACACCCGGTGCGTTCTTTTTGCTACTGTGGTAGATAGATACCACAGTGACATGATAGGTTTCTACTCTACCCCAGAGAATTCGGCAAGCGCCACTCAAAATTTCAAGGGACTGTAATCGTGAGGCTGACGAAATAGCCCGGCATCGGGCTGGGACGGCATCAACCGTTTGATTCAGAATGGAAAGAAGGAAATGGCCGACAACAGGGATAGGACACAAATCGCCGTCACCCTCCAGCTCGCAGCGATGGGCGCTGCGGAGTACCAGCTTGGGTTGCTGAAATACGACGATGACGAGTTGCCAATGAAGACGCGGGTTTACAGCTCGGAAAAGCTCTCAGACCCGAACACGATCCGGTACTTACGACTGGAGAACAGACAGGACCGCAATATCAATATCGTCCCTCATGGGTTGCACTGTTTGACGCTTCTCGATGATGTGTCCCTCGCGACAATCGCTCGAATGAAGGAGGAAGGCTTTCAACCGGCAGTCGTCGTAGAGACATCCCCGAATAATTTTCAAGCATGGCTCCAGCATGGACAGGTGCTACCGGAGCTTGAGTCTTCCACTGCGGCCAGGTTGCTCGCCCAGCGCTTTGAGGCAGACCCGAGCAGCGCGAGTTGGTGCCACTACGGGCGACTCGCCGGATTCACAAACCGAAAGACGAAGTACAAAGACCCGAAGACTGGCTACTTCCCTTTCGCTCACCTTCGAGAGCATAGTGGCATCAAATACGACCGCGCCGACGACTTTGTTGCCCAGGTACGCGGGGCCATTCTGAGGGAAGAAGAAGAGTTCCGCAAAAAGGAAGAAGCCGCTAGACATTTCCGATGGACGAGCAACAACAGCACTCAGAGGCGTCTAACAATCTCGGATTTCAGGAACAAGCCAGAGTTGGGAGGAGACGGCAATCGGATCGACATGGCCTACGCGATTTGGGCGATTGACCACGGTGTTCCTGAGGATGAAGTACGAGCTGAGATTGCCACCCGCGATCTAAGTAAGAAGGGCGGTCAGCGCGGCCAGAAGGCCTATCTTGACCGCACCATCAAGGCAGCTCACAAGTACATCGCCCGCCACCATTAAACCTCTACGCTCGCTGGGATACGTTTTGCTTGCCATTCCTTGAGAAAGAGGACGATGAAGCCTGCAATTAGAATCGGGCCACCGGCAAAGGTGTATAGGTCCGAGACTGACATCGCCATCATCAAGACTCCATCTTTCGTCGTGTGAGCAAGCAGGTCCACCACGCCGCCGTACAAAAGAAACGACGCCGCTTGACTGATGAGCGTGGCTCCCATCAAGACCACTCCACTGCGAATGAGCTTCGAGGCTAGGGGCTGTTTCCAGTTATTCGCATAGGTGAGCGAGATTATCCCTGCTATGGAGAAGCGAAGCACAACGTCTACTAGGACGGATCGGTAGCGGGTATGTGCATGAATGATGTGCTCGATGTGCCAATACGGCGACAAAGACAAGTGAGGATCATTTAAGACGTAGCCCGGAGGAACCATACGTGCGCTCTGGGAAACAGGTGCCAAATGCAGAAGGGTGCCCGGTATTTGCTCCACCACCAAAGCGAACGCCGCGAGGAAAACAGCCCACGCGGCATAGGTAAGGATCTTTCTACGATTCACGTTGTTTAAGGGCAGTCTTATCCGTGCCAGGTCACCGTCTCCAGAAATAATCGCTGTTTCCGCCATGCTCTCATTCATCGGCTCACAGGCGGCGGCATATGAGCGGATGGGGAGTGTGCCCTATGAATAACGTGGTATTGCTGGGGTTGAGAGGCCTTCAGACTCCAGATACCGAGTCCGAGCAGACCGATCACACCTGCGATGAAGGCAAGTGCGACCACACGGTAAACGCCACCGCGGAGGAGGAACAAATTTAGTAAGAGCAGCAACCTCATGACGCACCTGCACGTTTCTAGGGGGTGTGCATGTATCTCATGAACAGAAGCACAAGAAACATGCCCAGCACCATCGAGCCCAGGCAGAGAGCACAGCCTGTAGCGATCCACTTGAATTTCATGGCTCCGCTATTTGCCGACAGCGCCATGAGCACAGCATCCTTAGCTTTAACTGAAGCAGAGTTGATGTCGGATTGCAACTGCCTTCTGACACCTAGCGCCGCATCTTCGGCAGCCGTGACAAGCTCTGTCTTCGCAGTCTCTACCCACCGAGACGCAGCAGACTCTATTCGCGCGACGGCCCTCTGAGTCCTTTCGTCCAAGACTTCAGCGCCGCGAACGATGCCGAGTTCAATCACAGTACCCACAGCAAGCATCGGATCGTTGTCGGGTATGTGAATGCGATGCCTTGCAAAGGCCTCCACCACTACGGCCTTTGCTGATGCATCATGACCATTCCTCTCCTGAGGATTAGGCATTGACGGCCTCTGGTAACACTTCCCACACGTTGTCCATCTGTTCAAAAATTGCGCGTTGGTATAGTTTCAACCGGTTCTTGGCAATCCAATTGAATGCTCCATTTCTGACACCTTCATCCAACGTGAGTTTTTCGGTGGTGAGCTTCTTGAGGTCTGTACTGATGAACTCCTCATTTTCTGGAAGCTGGATCGCTCCAAGCACCTTCGAGGCGTTATTTTGGTAAACCTTCATATCTTGAAATGTCTTGCCCTGATACTCGACAGGTCCGAGAATCCGATTTTCCCAGACGATGATTGAGCCAGGTTCAGCCATTTCAGCGACCTGTCTGAAGCCGTTGAGGCAGTCATCCTGCGCTTCTCCAGCTTGCAAAACGGTATGGATGAACAAACGGCGACCATGCTCTTTGAGCACGTCTCGTACTCCATTTCGGACGATGTAATCCCAAATGGGAATGAACGATGAAGCACCATTGTCTACGACAAATGGTCCATCTTCCTCCAACAGCAGGACTATCAGCTCCTCAAATTTGATCGGGTTGAGCGTATTGTTTTTCAAAAGCTCAATCCGGATTGCCTCGAAGACTTTATATCCAGCGAGGGTATGATTTACGGGGTCTGTGTCGAAGCAACGTGGTTTGACTCCTTTTTGAATTAGGTATTGCGCCATGAGAGAAGCGACAAAACTCTTGCCCACACCCCCCTTGCCTTGCAAGGTCATGTGAATATCGTGAACCGTTGTCTTGAGCTTTCCCCGTCCGTTTTGAGCGATGTTGCCATTCATTTCCATCTTCGCCATATCATCTCCCACCGTGGCAGTTATTTACTGTAGTAGATAAATACCACAGTTAGACGCCATATTTTCCTACCGCTGGTTGTGTTCTATCCATGGTTTAGTACAAATCTGCCTTGTTTGCCGTGCCGCTGAAATTCGGGATACTTGTCTTCGCGTGCTTCAGGTTCGCCAAAGGGTCAGTTCTGAGGAGTGGAACTTTCTCGCCAGTCGATGTTGGCAATGTATTGCTGCTCCCCGCGTCGCCCGCGAGAGGATTCAGCTCGCGAGGCTGGGGCTCTGCGGATCGTTCTGCGATTCTGACTTTTCCTGGGCTCTTCTCCATTTGGCGCCGTATTCTCCCGAGGTAAAGGGAGAGCTGCTTGTACGGGATCTTGATCCCGTGTTTGTTAAGCATGGCGTGAATATCGGTGAGACTATGACCGGAATCGATTGCCGCTTCGATGTCAGGCAACATCCACCGAATCTGTCCCATGAGGGATATCGGTTTTTCGTCCTTGAGCTTGCGGATCGATTCAAGAACGCCTTCTGTGTTGTCGGCTCCGGTCTTTGCCCGGGAATTCACTAGGGTCGGCCTCCGGTTCTGGAAGTCAACAATAGTCGTACAGTTTTCATACAAATATCGTCAACTAGGTTCAGTTTGGGCAGCTCAGAAACAGGAGTCAACATTATTCATACAATTATCAACATACAGGGATCGAAGAAGCCACCCAACACAGCGAAAGCAACCACAAAGACTTGTGTAGTGGAACATAAAGGAAATGCACTTCCCTGCGGGGCTATTCTGGCATCTATACCTTTTATTAACAATTAGTTAGAGTGAGATGCACTTTTAGCAATTGCATCTCATTTGCATCTCATGCTATTTTGTTTTAACTGTGGTTGCTATCCACCGCAGTCGGGGTGATTTCTGGCGAAAAAGGGTTATCAGTTCCCGCTTCGGATGGAAGATGCGTTTATGGAGGAGGTTCGCAGAGCCGCAGCAGAAGGTGGTTATGCGTCGCCCAGCTCATTCATTCGGCAAGCCATCGTCAACCAACTCCAGGGCGCAACGAAGGCCTTGAGCGATACCGAGGAGCGTATCTTGGCGACCCTAGAGAGACAGAGCCGTGACCTCCGAAAAGCGACCACTGCTGCAGTCGTCACTTACGCGGCTCTCGACACCTTCATCAAGCTCTATCTGACGTACACTCCCGAGATTCCCCAGGAAGCTAGGGCTGCCAGTGTTGCCACCGCCAAGCTCCGCTACGAGAAGTTCAAGGCCGACGTGGCCAAGGAGTTGACGGGAAATGCCACCGCGGCCTTGCAGGAACTTGTAGACACAATGGTCCACACCTGATGGTTCCGAACTACACCTCCGAAGAAAAGCCGTTTCGGCTCCGTCCGCGTGCCAACAAGCGAGCGGGAAAGAACGAGATTGCGACTTGGACTCGGGGCATTCGTTCAGTCATGAGAGCTGTGAAGTTGAACCCGAGGAAGCCCAAAGCGTCTTCGAGTAAGGGGTCCAAGAAGAACCACGGGCTTGCTTCGAGATCGAGCCGGGCGCGGAATCAGCGGGTCGCCGTCCGCGTCACTTATGCTCCAAATCTCACCGCTGGACATTGGAAGGCTCACGGGCGGTATATCGCGCGCGACAGCGCCACTCAGCCGACTAAAGACCTTTCGCCCGGTTTCAACGCAGAAGGAAGCATCACGGATGTCGGGAGAACTTTGGAAGTGTGGCAGAAGGCCCAGGACCCGCGTTTGTTCAAAATTATCATCTCTCCGGAATTCGGAGAGCGAATGGATCTGACAGCCCATACGAAAGCTCTGATGGAGGGTATGGAGCGCGATCTAGGGAAGCGCTTGGAGTGGGTCGCAGTCACACACCACAACACCGATCACCCACACGTTCATATCGCTCTGAGGGGAGTCTCGAAGGACGGCGTGGAGATCAAGCTGCCACGGGAATACATTCAAAAAGGCATTCGGCTTCGCGCCGAGGATCTGGCGACGGCCCAGCTTGGTATCCGAACCGAGGACGACATTGTAGAAGCTCATAGGCGCGAGGTGGTTCAGCAACGATTCACACCTCTTGATCGCACAATCGCTAAGCAGCAAATCGAAGCAAATCGGGGAACCGACTTCCCTGCCCGCGCCAATCCTGCAGACCCGAATTTGAAACCGTATCAGCGGCAGCAGGAGCAATTCCTCGCTAACCGGCTAAGAGCGTTAGCGGCAATGTGCCTCGCGACTCTGAAAGGACCGGGAGAATGGGAGGTACGCGGCAACTTTGCCGAAGTACTGCGGACGATGCAACGGACCTCAGATCGACAAAAGTCGATAGTCCAACAAACCAATCTTGCATCCGACCCGCGTATCCCGCTCCAGGTGGATGACTGGCGGAAATTGAGGACAATCGAGGGGCGCGTACTCGGTCACGGTGAAGAGGAAAACAGCGGGCGGCGCTATATGCTGCTCGAAGGCACAGATGGAAAGCTGCACTACCTCACCCACACGCCGCAGATCGACAGTGCCCGGCAGGCTGGCCAGCTCAAGCCCGAGTCCTTTGTGACCATCCAGAGAACAAAGGTAGACGGAAAGATTGGGCATCGTATTGACGAACACGACACCGCCGACGCGATCTTGGCCGACAAAGCGTTTATCAGCAATCGAGCGGCCCGCCTGAATCAGATGCGGAATCATGCAGTCGTACAGGAACCTTTGAACGCGCCTAAAGAAGCGGGGCCTGTTTACGGTGGCTGGCTTGGTAAGTACAACTCTGCCATTGAGCAACGTGCTCAGGAACTCCAAGCCGAAAGGGCGACGCGCCAGGTCGAACGGGACTTCACCGTCTCTCCGAGATCACGGCGCAAAGACACTGGCCGGTAAGCCTCACCGTTAAAACTCAGAAATTTCTCAGGGGCCATGTACAGGAAATGTTGACTTCTCTGCTAAAAGCTACTGTAGTAGATAGCAACCGAAGTGTGATCCGGTTGGAAAAATGGAGGAACGGTTATGCCAAACGACTTGAATGAAAGTGCGGTTCTTAATACCGAACCCGACAACTCAGAATGTGAGCAACAGCAACGAGAAAATCTTGACGCTGAATACGAACAAGGGGTTCGAGAGGCCGACGCAGAACGCGCCGACGCCAATTCCCTTTCGCAGTCATCGACCGAAGACATTTGGGGCGAGCCGAGGAACCAAGAACTTACTGCCGACGAGAAAGGCTTGCTCACACTTGATGATCTAGATCGTATGCCGTGGTGGAGCCAGAACGCTCAAGAGAAGGATCAGGTCGTCAGGGCTGACGCCATCGTTGCAGAGCAGCTTCAACAAAAAACGAGTGAGGCCATTGAAAAGACCACGAAAAACGGTACGCCGCTTCGCTTCGAGACTTCGACCCGGACGGCCGAGTATCAGCCAGGTACAAACACCGTCGATTTCACAAACAAGACAACCAGCTCTAAGAGCGAACTCGTTCCGGGTGAAGGCCTCAGTGGTAGTCCTGAAACGGCTGAAGCAGTACGGTCTCGCACGGAAGAAGTGTTCGAAGCGAAGATCGACCGCGATGAGTTTGATAACAGCGATCAGCCTCTTGAAATCGCAGATCGAGCAGCAGAAAAGCGGCAACGGGGCCTTGAGAGCGCGACTGCGCTCGCCAGTCACGAGCTAAAGACGAATGCCCAGGTCACGCTTGCGGACAAGAACGATGGAATCTACAAAGGAAAAATTTTGGGTGTGACCGATAGCTATCTACTACAGCGAAGCGGTCCCGCTTCTGCCATTGCGCACGACAAAGGCATGTTTGAAAGCCTGCCCAGCTATGGACGCGACGCAACGATTTTCTATAGCGCGGGCAATGCGCGAGTGAGTCTCCAGCCAAACAAAGACAAGGGATTAGGGATTGAACGATGAGCCAAGACATCGCACTTTACCGCACACCCAAAAAGCCCGACGACATCGGAGGGTTCAACTGGAAGCCGACTTTGTTCGGCTTCTTTTTGTTGTTTATCTGGAACGTGGTCGCAACCGAATGGGTTGCGTGGCACTTTTCGTATCAACGCGCTTTGGGTCCAGCGCTGTTTCGCGCCAACGGCCTTGCGATCTATGAGCCGTTTCAGTGGGCATTCTGGCTTTGGAAGTATGGCGGCAGCTCGAATCCCGATATCCGTCTTCCAGTCGTGGCGAGCGCTGGAATCGTGGTCGTTGGAACCGCCGCCACGATCATTCTTGTTGCGTTTTTCAACATGCGCCGTACAAAGAAATACCTCACAGGAAGCGAGGATTTGCACGGTTCCGCGAAGTGGGCAGACGCGGCCACGATTGAAGAGACAGGACTGATTGAAACTGACACCGGCGTCTATGTGGGCGGCTGGTACGACAAGACGCAGCAGCGCCTTCATTATCTCCGCCATGACGGCCCAGAGCACATCTTAGCCTTTGCGCCTACCCGTTCCGGCAAAGGCGTCGGGCTCGTCATCCCAACGCTCCTTGCATGGCAAGAGAGCGTAATTGTCTATGACATCAAGGGTGAGAATTGGGCGAAGACGAGCGGGTTCCGAGCTGAAGGCCTTGACCAACTGTGCATGAAGTTTTCTCCCGTTGAAGATGGCAACGGGTCGCGTTTCAACCCTCTTGCTGAGGTTCGCATTCGTACTAAGCGCGATGTTTCCGATGCGCAGAACCTTGCCGACATGCTTGTCCGCAGCGGCGAAGACAGCGCCCAGGAGCGTTACTGGCAAGATGCCGCGTCTTCCATCATGACTGGGATGCTGTTGCACGTCTGTTACGCCGCTGCCGCTGAGGGCCGCGCCGCCACCCTAAGCGATCTCTGTCTCGTCTTCACATTCCCGGGCATCAGCTTCCGCGACACCCTGAATGGACTCCTCAACTATCCCCACGATCCGAACTATGAGCGCGGCTGGCGAACCCCGAACGGTGACCGCACAAAGACTCACCCGACCGTGCGAGAGAAGGTTCAGGAAATGCTCGACAAGGAGGATAAGGACTTTTCCGGGTGCTCTCGACAGCAAAGACAGCGCTCACACTCTACAGTGATCCTCTCGTCGCAAAGAATTGTGCCGTCAGTGATTTCACAATTCAGGATCTCGTCAACGGTTATCGGCCCATATCGCTTTACCTTGTCGTCCCTCCAAGCGACAAAATTCGCCTGCGTCCTCTGATTCGACTCATGTTCACGATGATTGTCAATCGGCTCACCGAGAAGATGGACTTCGAGAACGGCGCACAGAAAACGAACCGCCACCGCCTCTTGTTCATGATCGACGAGTTTCCATCTCTCAAGAACATGCCCATTTTCGCTGATGCTCTCAGCTACATGGGCGGCTATGGGCTCAAAGCCTTCCTCATCACCCAGGACATTCGCCAGATCGTCAGCGAGTACGGGCAGAACGAAAGTATCGTCTCCAACTGCCAGATTCGCGTCGCGTACGCTCCGAACCAGTACGACACCGCAGAGCTGCTATCGAACCTCAGCGGCACGATGACGATTGAACGTGCCACCGTCAACTACTCAGGCGACCGCACCGCGGCGGTCATGAAGCACGCGAACACAAGCATTCAGTATGAAGAACGTCCTCTCATCACTCCCGATGAAGTGATGCGGCTTAGGCCTGCACGCAAGAAAGGCTTTGGTTGGAAACAAAAGATCGTCGCGCCAGGCGACATGCTCATTTTCATGTCCGGCACGCGACCCATTTATGGCACTCAGATGCTTTACTTCATGGACCCGGTTCTAAGCGAGCGTGCCGCAGTTCCGCCGCCCACGAAGTTTTACCAGCTCCAGCACCAAGACAACATCGAGAACGAGCGAGAGATCGACTTCGAGAAGGAAGAGGCTATGGTCCGGCCTCAGCTTTCAATGACGTTCACTATTCAGGAACCTTGCCAGGCTGAGGAAGAAGAACTACCCGACGAGGACGCAGTTGTTTCGGACGAAGGCATGGAGATGGTTCACCAACCACGCGCTGAGGGACCACGGAGCATTTCCATTGTGCCGCCTGTTTCGGTCTCGTCCGAGGAAAGCGACGGAGGGATGGAACCGTCGATAGACGAGGTCGCCGCTGTGACACAAGGGGATATCGCGCCGATCGGCGGGATCAATCAAGGAAGGGGATAGCTCATGCGGCATTACGGCAGCTATTGGACTGGCGACGGGAATCTGACCGCGCCTATAGAGATTCGCTACTTGCCCAGCGGGACACCCGTAGGCACAACGCGAATCGCCATCAGGAAGGTGTGGGATGACCCCAAGAAAGGCAGGCAGACCCACACATCTTTTCTCAACCTTGTTTTTTGGGGTGAAGCCTTCGTAGAGGCTGGGAAGCAGTTTCAGAAAGGCCAGAACATCCATGCCGAAGGCGAACTAAACAGCCGTAGTTTTGAGAGCGGTGGTTATAAGCGGACTGTTTTTGAAATCAGCGTCGCCCGTGTATTCGCAATCGCATCATCCGACAACGACGACCACAAAGCATTGACAGAGGAGGAGGGAACGAATGGAAGCTACGATGCAGACAACCACGAGGATGCAGGCTGGCCGCAAGTCGTCTAAGCCAGCCAGGAAACGCCGTCCTGTACTACTGGCAACAGCAATCACCTTCATTTCAACTATCGGAATTGCGGGCATTTCTGGCATTCGATGGAACCCCACAGCGTCAGTTCGTACAGGCCTCTACGTCATCACCAATGACGCGAACGCGCCCCTTGTCGCTTTTTGCCCGACAGGGGACGCTGCAACCGAAGCGATTGCACGCGGCTATCGGCCCCGCAGCCTCCAATGTCCCGATAAGTACGCGGCCTTGCTCAAGCCGATCGCCGCCAGAGCCGGCGACACTGTTGAAGTCGGCCAGAAAGGGATCAGGGTCAATGGAAAGCTGCTTTCCAACACCGCTGCTTTTAAGATCGACTCCAAAAAGCGTCCTATGCACGACTGGCCGAACGGGACATACATCGTGCAACCCGGAACCGTTTGGGTTCTTTCGACCTACAACAAATACTCCTACGACTCCCGCTACTACGGGCCAATCCAGCTCTCGACGGTGATTACCTATGCAAAGCCTTTCTGGACCACCTCTTCTCACTAAAGCGAGGCGGTTGGCGCCGCCTTTTGCTTCATTGTTTTCCGGAGCGTTCGTCGGGGCTGTTGCGTGGAGTGGCCATACACTGACCATTCCTGTCAGTCTTCTCTTCTGCATCGGCCTCCGCGTCGCGCCAGGTCGACTATGCCGCTTCCTGCTTTGCACCGGCTACTTTAGCGGAGCGACATGGACGATGTTGCCCGGAGCGGCCGTTTTCTATGGCTCTGAATTCAATCCAGGCGGGATCATCTGGATGTGGGTGGGATTCGCGGTTTTGATGGGCGCTCCGTGGGCCCTCCTATGCAGCCCATCGCCGCGCACTCTTGCTTGGGCAATTCCGACCTGCTTTGTGCTGACATCAATTCCACCGATCGCACTCGTAAGCGTCGCAAATCCTTTAACGAGCGCCGGTGTTCTTATGCCTCGAATGAGTTGGTTCGGGATTATTGCTACTATCGGTCTCGCAACGTTCATGGGTCTGCGTCCCCGTTACGGGGTGCTAGCGTGGTCTGTCTTGTTCGGCATTGCATGTCTTATCTACCGCCCAGCTCCGTCCCACTCCAACTGGCAAGGTATCGACACTCAGTTTGGAGGCGCAGGAATCAATCTGCCGGACCCTCTCAGCGAGTACCGCAACGCACAATTCATCCAACGCGCCGCCCTCGCTTCGCAAGCGAACGTTGTCGTCTTCCCTGAAACGTCCGTACATCGGTGGAACAGCTCGACCGATCTTTTTTGGGGTCCACAGCTTCGGCTTCTGCAGAAGCGGGGAAAGACGATCCTCATCGGAGCGGATGTTTCAATCCCTGGGGGGACCGCCTATAAAAACGTGGTCATCATTCGTGGCGATGCAGCAACCGGTCAATTCCAGCAGCGCGTTCCTTTGCCGGTGGCCATGTGGAAGCCCGGAGCACCCGACAGCGTTCCTTTGAATCTCTACGGCCCAGGGACGCTACAGATCGGCCATGAACGAGCTGCGATCCTCGTTTGCTACGAACAGCTCCTCGTGTGGCCGGTGCTGACCTCAATGGCCGAGCGTCCTACCGTTCTCGTTGGATTAGCGAACGACTATTGGGCTAAAGACACAATCATTCCAGCGATCCAGCATAGTTGTCTGGAGGCGTGGGCAAAGCTTTTCGACATCCCTCTAGTGAAGGCGGTAAATTTCTAATGACAATTCAGCGTCAACAAAGTTCATACAGGTCAATTTTGAGGGTAATCAAGCCGGTTGTCCCCGCCACGCAAAGAAAAGTCAACAATGTTCATACAAGAATCAAGCAACTGCGAATGCACGGCATCATGCTATTCGCTGCGCTCAGTTGCAGCTCTTATCTGGCCGCGCAGGCTAACACCCGACTTCCTATGGCGACATTCAACCAACTCGTCGCGAGATGTGCACCCAGCGCCGCTGTTGACACGCTAGATGCCGTCGCCTTGACGGAATCAGCGCTGCACCCTTACGCGCTGAGTCTCAACTACCCTGCGAGGGTAGCGGCCTACAATGGTCTGCACAATCAAGAAGTCTACCTGACTCGTCAGCCGGCGACGCTGTCTGAGGCGGTCCATTGGTCGCGCTGGTTTCACAGCCGCGGGTACACGGTTAGCATCGGCCTCATGCAGATCAACAGCGAGAACGCAGCTAAATACGGTGTCACCGTACGCGAGCTTTTTGACCCATGCACAAACGTGACGATCGGAGCGCGGTTGCTTGGTGAGATTTATTCGACAATCCCCCATTCCGGAAAGCCGGGCCTGAATACCCTGATGTCCACATTTTCCGCTTACAACTCAGGTACATTTACAACTGGATTGAAGAGCGGCTACGCGTCTACAGTGATGAGCAACGTACATCGAGGAGCCGGAAACTAGCAAATGCGGCCTTGAGTTCGTTGGATTACCTTTTGCCCTGCGTCGCGATTCTTGCAATTTTCGGACACCGTTAGTGCATATCCTATCTGCGCGGCACAATTACTATGAGAATTTTCGCGTTTGATCATCGGCCCCATGTATATCGAATCAACCGGGTATTTGATTTTTACGAGATGGCGGATCAGGAAGTAGCTGCAAGCCTCACTCATGAGAACCTCCCAGTTGCATGGCAATCTACAGCCAATACATAGGCTGTCAAACCCTCGTCAGTGCAATGACGTCGTTTGAGAACACCGCGGTCGAATGACGAATCTGACCGTGCATTTTCATAAACGCGGGAAGGATGGCTCCATCCAGCCGACCAACCCGCTAGCCCGAAGAAACGGTCGGTGTCGACCAGACCACGGACACGCAGATGATTCAGCAGATTCTGTTGAACGCGATCGCGACCCATGTCTTCATCCGCCCGAACGGAATCGAAGCTCGCCGGCACATCGCCGAGCGCCGATTCCTCGGCCTGAATGAAAAGGCCCTCATCCCGTCCAACAAAAGCTACGCCAAGAAACGAGATTCTGGTAAAGGCGGCCATGATCATGGCTCCCTACTTCACGATCGATTTCCAGTGGACTGAGAAAAAGGCCCTTGAGGTCCTGACCAAGGTTGAAGAGCTGGATCCGACGCCGGAACTCGAAGCCGAACAGAATGAAAGTATCTACGAGCCGCAGGCTTCGCCTATCGTTCACTAACAAGCTTGGTGAGCCGCTGCCGCCATCGCACAAAGAGACGGTTTAATGGGGAGTCCTAACTCTTGACGGCCGGCTCACCCCCCGGGAACAAAAACGAAAGGCGAGCTAACTCATTCGCCCTTCGACATTTACGTCAATTTTACCCAGCCAGAATTCTGACCGGGACACCGCACACTAGGCGCACACCCCTACAGGAGTCGGAAATCATCCGGCGGGGTAATCCCGAGCGCTTTAATGAGCGCGTAAGTGACCACCGTCTGCTTCGTGACCTTCCGATTTTTACGCCGAAATTCGAGATACTTCTCCTCCAACCCCTCGGCAAGCCACCTCGGAATTCGTGTGTGTAAAACCTCGACCTCGGTACGCGGATCTCTATCGCCGCACCCGCATAGCGCACGGTTACATTGATCTCAACCTGATCAGGTGGTCGTCTACGAGGTCCAGGACATGCGCAATTCACTGAAGCGGAGTTCCATGCCCCTGGAGCAACTCACGGATGAGGTTGCCTTCCAGAATGAGTGCCGCGCGAACATTGAGGCGAGGACAAAAACTTTGCCATCCGTCGAGTCCACACTTCCCTGCTGAGGGTCGTATGGAAATGCTCGCACCTCACTCCGTCAAAGGCATTCGTCTGGACAGCCACCTCCACGTGCAATATGGTGAGCGCGAGATCACGACCGCGAAGCACAGGTGCATCTGCCGGGCATGTGGTCAACCGATCTTGAAAGGCGGGCAGCGGTACACCTTTTTCCACGACTTCAGGTACACCTTTTTCCACGACTTCACAGGTAGCGATTCCTGGACAACGGTTGAGTCCCACATTCATCTGGCAGACTGCACCTGGGTTCTGTCAAAGCAAGGAAGCTATGGAAAATCTGACCCAAGAAGAAAATCAATGAGCTGGCATCCCTCAATTTCAGATTTGTCTCGTACGGTCTGAGCGATGCGGAGAATGAGCGCCGTATAGAGTTGGGCTCCGGGACGCGATGAGCCCTGCTGGCCGTCAGCGTGAAACAGATTTTGTGAACAACTACGTAGATCGATAGGAAGAACAATGGCGACGACCACAGAAACCCCGTCAGAAGGACGGATACGGAGATCGAGGACCTGAAGGCACAATGGCGTGCCGATGGATGCTGGGATATCGAGACCACTGACGGTTTCGAGGCGCACTACACCGAGCTGAATATCTATCAATGTCGTTCGTCCGGACAAGGACGAGACGGGTGGGGTGGGGGCCTCCTGGGAGGCAGCATTTCAGGACTTTGACAAGCGCCACCCTAACTACAGGTTCGATTCATCGAAGCCCCAGGCGGATGGCGCAGTGGTTCATCGGATTTCGGAGCTCCCTGCCGCGTATGCCGACGAGATAATCGCACACTTGCGGCCTTCATCACCCATGTCCTTCACCGACTATCGTGTGCAACGGACCGAATCTGGCAAAGCTTATCTTGTCATTCCGGCCAAAACCGAATGAGCATCAGAGGAATACGCTAACCTACTGGATCTCAGGTTTCATTTTCGGTACGGACGGAAAATAAAGCTAAACTTTCCTCATGGCTCTACCCCGCACCTGGCTCCAACGAGCTGAAGAAATTGTTGAAGTGCTTCGGCGCATGAAGGCGAAGCATCTGGACCGCAGCGCGATAGAGGAGCTCTTCCAGCTTCAACGGCGGGCAGCGATCGATCTCATGAACTCGGTAGGAGTCAGCGGCGATCGCAGAACCGGTTTTCTTGTGGATCGCACGTCCCTGCTCGCGTGGACGCAGAAAATTTCTCATGATGAATCCTGGCAGCTCAGACGCCGGAAGGAGACCAGCGATGAGCTCTCCCAGAGCATGGCAGAGGTGCAGGCCGTCCGCGCCGCGATGGAGAAGGAGGGCAAAACGCCCGTCTCCTTCCCGATCGTCGACCAGTACCTTCGCGCAACGATCGCTTCCCTTCCCCACTCTATCCGACTGGAGCGCGGACTGATCACTATCCACGTGCCTGAAGGGGCTCCCGAAGATATGAGGCTGGAGGCTTGTCAGTTGCTTTACGAGTTGGCGATGGCGATCAATAACGACCCGGACAGATTCCTGGAACGCATTACAGCAGACAGCGACACAACTGGCCTGGCTTCTCTGCGATCGATTGCCCGTGCTCTCACCGACGATTGATCGCCCCGGGCATCAGCATGTAAGTGGGTATCAAGATAGCTTGATAGCTTGATAGCGTGATCCCGAACTACAGTCGGCCATAGAGGTACCCAGAGATACACTTCCAACGCCGTACGGGGCCAGTTATTCTGCGTTCATGAGTATTATTGCCGTTGCCAACCAGAAAGGTGGTGTGGGGAAGACTGCGATTACAATCCATCTCGCCCACGGCCTCATGCGCGAGTTATCGGCCAAGGTTCTTGTCGTGGATGCTGACCCCGCCGCAAGTGTGTTCAAGCACTTTCGCCGCAGGAAGTCCGGTAACCCGCCATTTATTTTGACTGCCAGCCCGCAACCCGATTTGCACCGTCACTTGCCACGTCTCTTCGAGGCTGGCGCGTATGATCACTGCATCATTGACTGTCCGGCAGGCGCGTCTAATATCACGCGCTCCGCAATGATGGCTGCTGACATTGTACTGGTGCCGGTTCAGCCGTCATTTTGTGACTTCGATTCCGCCGAAGAACTCATGCCGATCGCGCGTCAGATTACCGAAGCGAAGCCGGACCTGCAGGTCCTCGTAGTCATCAGCCGCAAGCTGCCTGGCAGCAACACGTACAGCAGGGAAGCGAAGGCAGCAGCCGCGCAGTTCTTTGCCACCGAAGGCGTCAACATGCGTGTGCTCAATCAGGAGATCACAAACCGCGCGGAGATCGTCCGTGCCTACACGGAAGGGAAGACCATCTACGAGCGTCCCTCGAATGGCTCCCGCGTTGAATTCGACAATCTTGCAGAGGAGATCGCCCAATGTCTACCCGCGCGAACGGTAGCGGCATGATGGCCGTCGCCACAACTCACAAATCGCTGAGTGATCTGGAGAAGGACCTCATGCTGAACAACGACCCAGCGGCGCCCAACGGCGTTTCAAC